>k87-115675_pt1 | contig 77164 bp, 139 predicted proteins | sample MGYA00084034_6733716 | MGnify analysis MGYA00084034
AGCGCCGCCATAGAGATAGACCATGCCGTCGGCGACCGGATATTGCAGGCGGTGGATGTAATACAGCTTGCCCGGCTTCGGATGTTGCGGGCCCTGGACCGGCTCGATCACGGTGCGTGACCCAGACAGCAGCAACCCGGTGAACATCTCTGCCGCCTCGATCGACGCGCTGCGGTACAGCTCCAGCTGCTCATCGGTGACGCCAGGAATATCATCGGTCTTGGTATGATGACGAATGGCGTCGATCGACAGCCGGGTGGCCCAATCGAACTTGTCGAGCTGATCCGGCTGCAATGGCATGCCAGGATGCGGCGATGGCGGCACCTGACCGAGCATGCGGTGCTGATTCCTCAGCATTTCGCAATCCCGATATCGAAGCAATCGGTGCGGGTGTAGCAGATGCACTCGCAATCGAGCGCGGCCTGCAGCACCGTCAGACGCCAGATCTCGCAAAGCTGCGCGGCCGGCGATACCGTAACGGGGAATGAGACGATGAAATACCGCTGATCGACGCTGGCGGGACCAACCGAGATGTGCGGGGTCTCGGCCATGGTGGCCGGATCGATGCCGACCGCGATCATCACTTCGAAGATCACGGTGTTGGTGCCATCGGACGCCGACACATAGAAGCGCTCCTCGCCAGTAAAGTTGCTCGACGGTACGTAGGAAAACATACCGTTGGACTGCAGCGTCAGCTTGCCATGCTTCGGCCCGTATAGCGGCAGCAGCTTGAACGTCAGCGCCGCGGCTTCCGGATCCTGGATCATGAGATTGAGATCACTGTCGAGCTGCGCGTTGACAGGCGTCGAAAACTTCACATCGGATGTTGCAGCCGGCGGCATGTTGCTGCCGACCGGCACCGGGCAAGTCTCCATCGGCTCGATCATGAATTGCGGCGTGCAGTGCAGCTCGCCGATCGGTACCGCCCACGGCGCATAGCCGACGCTGACCTTGGTGGTAGTGCCCGGCTTGAGCGCCATCTTCTGGCAGCAGCAGGTGAAGCAGCCAGCATTCGCGGCTTCGATGTTCTCGACGGTGAAATGATACATGGCTGCGCTCCGTTACAGGGAGACCGACGCCGGGATGAACCGGCGCCGGGATTCGCGGTCTGCTATTTCTTCGGCTGTGCGCCGCCGGCCGGCAGTCCCTGATCTGGTCTTGCTGGTGCACCACCTGGCAGCTCGTTGCCCGGTGTAGCGGGTTGCTGCGGCTTCTGTGCCCAGGCCCAAACCAATGCACCTTGCACACTGACCAGCACCCATGCGCCATTCTCGGCATCAACCTTCTCGGGCGGCGCCGTGGCTATCGCAGTGCCGTGCGGCGTCGCGCCGGGAACGATCGGCTGACCGCTCGGATAACCGCCACCGGGCAGCGTGTTGTCCGGTCCTGGCTGCGAGCCCGGCAAGCCTTGGTCGGGACGTACTCCCCAATCCGGCGGCAAGCCCTGCCCTGGCATCGGCGGCGGACCCGAACCGGGCGGGCGATTGCCAGGATGCCCGTAACCAGGAAGGCCCTGATCCGGTCGGCCGCCCCATGAACCCGGCACCCAGTTGCCCGGATGACCGTAGCCCGGCAGGCCTTGATCAGGATGGCCACCACCACCCCAGCCACCGCCCCAACCCGGATCTACCGGCTGCCATGAACCAGGCGGACGATTGCCAGGGTAGGCTGGCGGACCACCTGGCAAACCCTGATCAGGACGTGAGCCCCAATCGTAGCCACCTACGGGATAACCTTGTACGAGAACCCACATCAGATTTTCCTTCGTTCGTTGCGAGATATTTTCGGTCGCGAAAACCCAAGGGATCCGAAATCAACCGGGAGCTAGTCGATCCGCGTTCGGCGCAATCCCGGATCCCCCGAGCCTTCCACCAGTGCCGTCACGCAGAGGGGCCGGGTTACCGCACTGGAAGATGATGACCTACGGCGCCGCTTCCGGGCACTGGAAGCACGGTGGCGGTGCAAGCGTCGTCGCGGCATTACTGATGCAGCGGTTGGTGCATCGAACAACAATCATGATCATTCTCCTTTGGATTTACGCGGTTCACGCGGTTCTTCCTTCGGCTCGAACTGCTTGTTGTAGGCAGCCACCTCGGAAGTCTTCATCAGCCTGGCGTAGCCCTTGTCGATCAGATAATTGGCTACCTCAGCCTGCAGCACGGCATTCATGGTTTCCTTTTCCCACTCGACCCTGATAGTGGCGCCAAAAAAGGTCGGTCGGTATTCGAACCATTTGACTTCATCATTCGCGCCACTGACGACAAGCATGACGACGCCAACCATGACGCCCTGGCCAGACACTGGCCGGCCGTCATCACCGACGATCAATTGATCCATGCCCATGCTCCGCTAAGCCGGCGCAGCATGCGGTCTTTCCAGGGCAGATGCGGACAGACCGTTCGCGTCAAACGCACCACGGCTGTCGGATCACCCTTATCGATCTCTTGCATGACGCGAATGTAACCGTCGATGTCGGCGGTGAAGCTGATCTCGCTTTTCTGCCGATAAGAATCCAGCCGCATTGTCATCGGCGACAGCATCTGCGGCATGTCGCCGACCACCATCTTCTCGCGCACATTTGCGACGTAGGGCGAGTAGTCCGCTTCGCCTTCCTTGGCGAATACGAACAGCCGGCCAAGCTTGGCTTGTGTCGGCAGCTGACCCCGGATCACGACTTCATCACCGGGGCCAACTCTGAGCGCTTTGCCGATCGCGACCCGCATCTATTTGGGCCCGCCAAGGATCGTGATGACCTCGATCTTGCCAGTATCGCCGCTAGCCGGCTCGATCTGAACGAAGGCGTCTGGCTTGCACGGCAGCGTCGCCGTACAAATCGAACCGGCCTTCGTTCCGGCCGGGATAGTGACACTGGCATCATCCGTCGAGACCACGCCCCAGGGCGCGCGGCAGGTCAGAACTTCCTTGACTTTGTACTGGGGCAGCAGCGGAACGCATGGATTCGCAGGGTCCGGCGGTGCGGCAGCGAACTCGAAAACCGCATCGATAAGGATATCCGCTACCACATGGAACGTGAAAGCGAAGTGGTTGTGATAGCGCAGATCGACTGGCGGGTTGAGGTTGACCGCCGTGATCGCTCGCCATGCGATCACCCCCTGGTTCTGCGAAGCAACATTGATGTTCATCGTGATACTCCCGAATTGGTTGCGGTTATTTCGGTCCGCCGAGAACCACGACAACCAGCACCTTGCCAGTGTCACCGGACACCGAGATCACCCGAATGAAAGCATCCGGCTTGCACGGCAGCGTCGCCGTACAAAGCGTGCCCTTCTTGGTGCCGTTCGGGATAGTGATCCGGCTGTCGACGGCCGGCACCGTGCCCCACGGCGCGCGGCAGGTCAGCACTTCCTCGACATTGTGCCAGGCGCCAGGAATGCACGGGTCGACATCGTCCGGCGGTGCGGCTTCGATTTCGAAGACGGCATCGGCGGTGAGATCGGCGGCGGCCTGAAACGTCAGGCCAAAGTGAACGTGATAGCGCAGATCGACAGGCGGCGAGAGTGCCGCTGCCTGAATCGGCGTCCACGCCAGAACCCCCTGGTTCTGCGAGGCGACGTTGATGTTCATATCGATGTCTCCATTGATGAAGCGTGATGGATGAAGGCGCCGAGCCCTACGTTGACGTTGGTTCGGGCTCGGCCTCCGTTGGAGCGAATTCGCCGGTTCGCATCATCCGGCGAAAATCTTCCTGGCCGATGATCCAATTGTCCGTCGCCGAATGTGCAAAGCGCTGTTCGCGCGCTTCCAGGCGCTCCTGGCGCTGCTGCTCTGCACGTTCCTGACGGTCCTTGGCTTCCTGATCGGTGTCGGTCATGCTGACCTCCCGCTGGTTTGAGTTGCGATCACGGACCGACGGTGAGGATGCGGGCCGCCGGGCAGCACCCGACAAAGCCACCGTCCTCGGCGCCGAACACGTACTGCACGCACCACGCGGTGGATCCGCCTTCCCACTGCTCCATCCACAGGCCGCGCTTGTTGACGGCATAGTAGGCCGCCTTCCAATTGCCGACCGCGACCAGGAAATCGCCCGTGGTGAACGGCGCACCGGTCGAGCCCTTGGTCAGGCCCTCGGTGGCGTCCGGCAGACAGTTCGAGATCCGGATGTTCTCGCGCACGTCATTCGGCGAATAGGTCATCAGGCCATCGCCGAACAGGAAGCGGCCATTGCCGTCCACCATCGCCGCCAGATAGGCGAACATGTTCTGGTGCATCACCGCCACCACCGGACCGTATTCGACCGGGGCTGACGCATAGAACAGCCGGAAGTCGATATGGTTGAACGTGGTGCCGGGGGTCTTCATCACCGGGAAGCAACCCTCGTTCATCCAGCCCTTCGGGCCGTCGATGCCGCCACCGACCATCAGCGAACGGTTGCGATTGATGCGGTAGGAGCGCGCCACCGCATTGTTCATGAAGCCGAGCAGATCGTAATTGGCTTCGGTGAGCACCTTGCGATTGAAGCAGAACACGCCGCGCCAATCGTAGGTCTGGCCGTTCTTGAACTGGATGTTGCCTTCCGGTCCGTACTCGGCGTCGCACTTGGCATCGCAGGTGTACTGGCCGATCGCGCCGTAATCCAGGATCTGCGGATACATGAACGAGGATTTCGACACCGTGACCGAGTTGTAGAGATCGAGCAGCTCGGCGCATTCGACGATGCAATTCAGCTCGATGCCGAGCATCTCCGGCGAGAACATCGCAGAATCGAGCGATGCCGCCTCGAACGCCTTGCGCTCCATCTCGGTCAACGAGCGAATGATCTTCTGCTTCGATTCGATGCCGACCTTCATCAGCTTGCGCACCGCGGCGCGGTACTGCGTCGCGTCGACCAGATTGTTCAGGTCCGGGACGAAGTCGTCATTGTCGCCGCCCTTGAACACGAAAGCACGGCGCTGCAGCTCGATCGCCGCCTTGGTATCGCTCTCCTTGAGCGCATCGCCACCGCGCAGCAACGGCGCGTCGACTTCCTTCTTCACCTGGTCGAGCGCCTGCTGCAGCGTCTGACCTTGCGTGATCAGCGCGGCATATTCCTCCGCATGCTTCTTCACCGCGGCCTTGACCTCCTCGGTCTCCGCCTTGACGCCGTTGTAGTGATTGGTCAGCTCGGTGAAATGATCGTCGGTCGCCTTCTTGTTGGTCTCCAGCGCACTGACGATATCGTGCAGTTCCTTGTGCAGAACCGTGAGCGCGGCTTCGGCGGACGCCTTGTCGGCCGGCGCTTCCTTGGTGAGGAAATCGCCTCGCTTGTGGATGAGTGCATTCATGGTGATGTTTCCTTGTTGGGGGTTACGGACAGCGCAAGGCACGCATCGCGCGCTCCTTGAGATCCGAACAGGCCTTGAGCATTTGGACATCCAGCAAGGGATGGTCGGCTTGGTCGACAGCACCCGCACCAGGCGGCGATTTGTCGAGGAGCAGGCGCTGGTTGGCCTTGATATACTTGGCCAGCCGTTGCGCCTCGTTCCTACTCCGGCAGAATCCGTCAGCCACCAGGGCTTTTTCAAATTCTGACAGTGTCTCGTGTGATTTGATGAAATCCATGGTGGCATCCGGCTGCGCCGGGAAGGTAACGACGGACACCTCGATCAAATTGCCTTCCTTGATCACCAGATATTCGCCGTCCTTGGACTTGTCGCCGTCGACAAAGGTGAATTCTTCCAGCTCGAAACCAACGGAAAAATTCAGACCACCGACCTGCTTGGCGACCAGATAGAGATCCTTGACGTAGGAGACGTCGAGAAACAGCTGGCCCTCGATGCGCAATTCATCGGCGACGGTCTTCAAGCTTTTGATGTTGCCGGCGACCTGACGCATGTTGTGATGATTGAGCAGCTTGATGCCGCTTGGGCCGTTGAGGCCATTGCGCCTGATCGAACGATCGAACGCACCGGCCAGCACCTTGTGCCCCATCAGGTCGGTCTTCGGCGTTGACGCCACGCCCTTGATGTAGCCGTCCTCCAGGATATCAGCGGCCGTCAGTGCGACGTCGAGATCGCATTCAATGCGGTCGCCGGGCTGCCAATGCTTGCTCATCGTTCTCTCCTATTGAACGGTTCTCAGTTGCGTCAGTTGCTTGGTTGGCTTGGCCTCGGGCGCCTCATCGGGCTCCTCGGGCTCTTTGGGCTCATCAACCGGTTCGCCGTCGGCGCTGACCGCGGTGCCGCTCGACAGCATCACCTGCGGAATATCGGCATCCGGCCCGAAGCCCAGGATCTCGCGCTTCTCATCCGATTTCAGGAAGTTGACCCGGCTCAAGGTCTCGCCGAGCTTGGCGCGGTCTTCCCACATCGCCGGAATGCGATCGAAATCGAAGTTGACCCGCGCACCTTGCGGACAGATCGCAGCACTCATGCCGGCGGCGATCGGTACCAGATAGCTCGGCGCGATGGTGTCCTGCCAGAATGAGCGGCGGCTCTCCTGGTAATTGCTGGCGTATTTGGCGCTGTCGGCCGACCCCAATCCCAACAAGGCAATTGGAACGCCAAATACGCCAGCAATCTGCCGAGTCATGTCGTCGAGCGGCAGCTTGGAATGAATGTCCGCGAGGTTGTTGTCGAGTTTGTTGATGACGATCGCGGTGTTGTAGAGAAACAGCACGGTGCCGGAATAATCGTCGCCCGGTCCGCCTTCCTCCAGATGCTTGGCCAGCGCTTCCTTCTGCTGCTTGGTCAGCGTCTTCTCGGCGGTGATCACATACTTGACGTTCGGATGTCCGGACGCGGTATCGAGCGCGCGCTGCATCAGCGCATCGACGATCGCGATCGGCTTGGCCAGGCATTCAATCGCGGCCGGCGTCTTGTTGTATTCGATCAACCCGCTGAGGCTCGGCAGCGAGATCTCGGCGGCATAAGATTCGTTCCGCCCCCTTTTCTCTGCCGTTCGTCGAGAGGGGTACGTCACCTTGTCGGGCCCGGAGCCGTACTCATAGGCCTCGACGGTGCCGCGGCTGTTGAGAATGCCCTTGGTGTGCTTGGCAGCGAGCGGATAGATGCCGTTCGGCGTGCCGGCCGAGCTGACGCCCACTTTGAAATGAGCGCGGCCGTACAGCATCATGTTGAGCGCGATCCAGTATTCGAGCTGCTGGCTGGTGAGGTTGTCGTTCGGCGAGCGCAGGACAGCGTTGATCTCCTTGATCGGCGTAGCGCCGGCCTGCTCGGACTCCTTGAGATCCGGATCGGCCTCGCAGAACCACGGCACCGCCTGCACGCTCGACGCCACGAAATTGGTGATGCGATAGAGCTGCGGATTCTTGCGCTGCGCGACGTCGGCGGTGGCAATTGCTTGCTGGCTGAGGAAGCGAACCGGCGATCCCGAGACGATGGTGATAGGCGAGATCGGTTCATCACTGGCCGGACGTTCTGGTTTCTTTTTGAACATCAACCGATCAAAAAAGGTCATCAGTTCCAGATCCCGAACACGACGATCACGATCACGACGACAGCGAACAGCAGCAAAATCCAGGGCATATCGCGGCGCTCATGCCAGTTCATACCTGTCGCCGCACGGCCGCCGGTTGCATGGTGCGACGCTGCGTCAGCGATGCCGACGTCACCACGCGGGTACTCGGCGCGTGGCTCTGATGTGCAGGTCGTTGCATGGTGACCGGCGCGTGAGCACTATTGGGCGAGCGCTGCATGCTCACCGTCGGTCGCGCGCGGAATTTTCCGCCGCCGCATCCACATCCCATGATCTTTTCCCTCTGTTGCTACCACTTGCGAAACAGCTGAAACACGCCGCCATACGGATCGCTGCCGGGCTCATCACCGTCGAGCGAAAAATCCTCCAGCGCGTAGCGCGTTGAATCCCAGCCGTGGTTGTTGGCGTCGACCGGCACCGACAGGCACTGCCCGGTGCGGCGGTCGGTCATCCAGCTGTAGAGCCGCGCTTCCTCGCGCATCTGCTCGCAGCTCGGATCGATAATGATCGAATAGCTCTGCAGGAAGTTGATGCCCGACTTGACCGAGCCTGGTCCCTTCTGTGCAGCTGTCACGTTCAGGCCGCGGCGGCTGAGAAACTCGATGGTGCCTGGCTGCGAACTATCGCACTTGATCAGATCCCGATCGGTCTCGACGACGCTGCGCGCCAGCATCGGCAGATCGTCCATCGCAACCCGCCCCGACGCCTCGCGCGCGATGTAGATCTGCTTGCGGTCCTGGTTGATGAAAACCTTGACGATGAAGCTCGGATCGCCGCCGAAACCGAAATCCATACCGTAGCGCGCCGGCATGGTGTCGGGATTGACCTCGATCCGGCCGGTCGAGACGTTCGGAAACACCTTGGTCTCATGCTTGAGATCGTAATCGCCGAGCCAGACGTGCTTGAAGCGATCGGGATTGCCGACTTTCAGCACCTCCATCTCGTTGACCATCTCGGTATCCTTGAAGAAAGGATTGTCGCGATAGTCGACGAAGGTAACGATCGAGCGCGGCGGCGGACCGTTGGGCCCGCGGAAGTAGGCATCGACTGGATCATCCGGCAGCTCCGGATTCCAGGTCCAGATGATTTCCGAACCGGCCTTGCGCACCGTCGGCAGCAGGATCTCCATCGACTTGGCATTGATGGTGCGGGCTTCCTCGACCCAGACGATGTCAGCGCCCTCCAGCGAGCGGATGCTTTCGATGTTCCTTTCGAGACCCATGAACAGGAAGTCGGCTTTGGTCAGCGAGTGCTCGATCGCGCGATCAGAAAACGCAAACTGATCGGCGAGATTGAGATCGCGGGCGCGCTTTTCGATCAGCTCTTTCGATGAGTCCCGTATCGAGTTCTGAAACTGCCGGCAGCAGACGATCCGCTTTCGTGCCTGCAGTGCCTGGACGATCAGATAGGTCGCGACCGACCATGACTTGCCGCTGCCGCGACCGCCGAGCAGCGCCTTATGCCGGGCCGGTGCGAACAGCGTGCGCTTGAACTTCTCGCCGAACGCCACCGACAATTGCCGCCTCGGCGGTTCCAGGTTCGGATCCGGCGGCGGCGCCACGAAATGCGGCGGTGGCGGTGTCAGCCGCTCGACCGACGGATCGACCTTGCCGGGCGTGCGGGTGAACGGCATCAGGGCAACGTCAGCACGATGATGGCGGCAACCGCGGCGCCCAGGATCCCGCCCAGCACGGCGCCGATCACCAGCCCGCGAAACAGCAGGCAGCACGGGCAGTCGGTGAACAGATACTGGGTGACGCGTGCAGTCCAGTGCTCCTCGGTCTGGCACCAGTTCGGCGTCACGGTACGGCTGGCGCGTTCCAGGAAGTTCGACAGCGGATTGTCGGCCCACTCCACCGGACTATCGGGGTGCGGGTCGTCGGTGAATTCCATCGAAAAGTTCCCGTTAATACGGCTTGCGTACATGCACACAGTGTGTATAGTGTGATCCATCCCCAATACTCATTACGGAGAGAGTACCAACCGATGTCGGATTCCAAAGTCGTCGAACTTCACAACAAGGAGGCCAAACCTGCCCTGAAATGGCGGCGCATCCGCGCCAATCCTAAGATGCTGGCGATTGCGATCGTCATCGAACTGATCATCGTCGGCGCGGTGCTGTTCGCCGCATTCCAGTTTGCCGAACGCTATTCCGACGGCGACCGCATGCAGTGGTCGATGGCGATCATCGCCGGCATCGTCTACGCCGCGGTCGAGCTGGCGCGGGTACCGCTGGCAATCATCGCCGCCACCCATCGGCGCTGGTACGGCCGCTGGCTGGCAATTTTCGTGCTGCTATTCGCCGTCGTCATCACCACCAAGAGCCTGAGCCAGGTCGGTGAGCAGATGTTTTCGCAGCGGCTGGTCGCGGTGAACAAGGCCGATACCGCCTTGAAGATCGCGGAAGCCAACAATGCCGGCGCGATTGCCGACCACGCCAGCAAGGGCGAGCGGATCGAGGCACTCGATGCCGAAATCACATCCTTCGTCAGGCAGCTCAAGGAATTCGGCAAGCCGCCGGAGCCCAGGCAGGTCTGCAGCGTCAGCTATACCCGTCATGGCCAGAACCGCAGCTGCCGGATGGTCACCTCGCCCTGGAGCGGCGAGACGATGCAGCGGCAGCTGATCGACACCCGCAACAAGCGCAATGCGATGGATGCCGAGATGACCGCGGCCGGCAAGGCACGGGATGAGGCCACCGCGGCGATTGCTGCCGCCCGCGGCCAGCATCAGGTCGCAGTGATGGACAGTCAGTTGCACTCCTTTGCCGGCATGCTGTTCATGAAATCATCCGCCGACGTCAGCGACGGCGAGATCGGCACCATCAAACTGTTCTTTGTCCTGATCGGTGCGCTGGCCGGCGCGGTAACCGCCACCGGGCTCGCCTATTGCAGCTTCACCCGCCACGCCGAACCGAAACCTGAAAAACCCGCCAAGCCGCGACCGAACGTGCCTGCCGCCACCATCCTGCCGGCACTGCGCGAACTCGCCACCGAACTCAAACTGGAGAAGAAAAATGTCGGATAACAACCCTCTGCACGAACGCGACATCGTTGCCACCGACGCCATGATCAAGACCCTGCAGGCGTCGACCTTCCGTAAATACGCCTTTGGCTCCGCGGCCGTGCTCGCGGTCGTATTCGCCGGCACCGCGGCGGTGGTATGGGCCGCCAAATCCGGCAACGATCCGGAGCACCTGAAAGAAGCGCTGCGCCACATGCCGGCACTGCAGGTCCAGGTCAAACTCGACAACGACACGCTGCGGCTGGTCGACAACACGGTCAAGATGGATCCGAACAACAACGAAGTGCGACTGGTCAACCCGCCGCTGTTCAATCAGGCGCAGACCAGGGGCAGCGGCAACAACGATCCGGCGATCAACACCACGGTCACTGTGTTCAAGGACGTCAAGCACGGCGACGGCATCATCTTCACCGGCTGGAATTTCGCCAACGGTGCCGCCACCACGCCGCATGAGCAGTTTTGCTACTACAGCCAGACCGTCGGCGCCGGCAGTTCAGCGCGCCAGAACATCGGCGTGAACGGCAAGATGATCGACCCGCCGTCCGGCGTCAGAGATCAGCCCGAGCGCTTTTCGAAATGCCAGTGGTTCAGCGGATCGATCGGATGATCGAGCTGCTGTTCACCATCCTGTTCTCGATCGCGGCAGTGTGCGCGCTTGCGCTCGCACTGTTCAGCGACCGGGTGCCACCGCGACGACGCCAACCCAACCAACGGAGATAATTTTTATGCGAACCTTTCTCGTTCTGACTGCCCTGCTCGCGCTCACCGCACCTGCGGTGGCCGGCACCACCGAATGCCGCACCCGCAAATCCGGCAGCGTCACCATCACGTCCTGCAGCGGCCACAAGCAACCCTCGACCACCTGTCGCTCGTACATGAGCGGCAGCGTCCGCAAGACGACGTGTTCGTCATGAGACGCACCGTTCTCGCGATCCGGCTGGCACTGATCGGCACCGCGCTGCTGACCGGCTCGGCATGGGCCGGCGGCTACCGCGTGGTCGACGGCGACACCATCGACTTCGACGGCGTGCCGGTCCGGATCCAGGCGATCGACACCCCGGAGACCTGGAAGCCGCGCTGCGCCAACGAATACGGCCTCGGCCTGCTCGCCAAGCAACGGCTGCAAGCGCTGCTCGATGCCGGCGGCGAGGTGCGGTTCGAGGCCACCGGCTACGATCGCTTCGGCCGGGTGCTGGCGAACGTGTACGCCGGCAAGGTCGACGTCGGCGCCGCGCTGCTGCGCGAAGGCTACGCCCTGCCTTACGTGCCGGGCCCGGTCGACAAAGCGCGCCGGCTGGCCGTGTGGTGCCCGCGGGACTGACGCCAAGCATGCCGCCAAAATCTCGACCAGGAAGCCCGCCGTGTTGGCGGGTTTTTTGTTGCCTCAGCGCACCCAGCGACTGAAATGCCTGCCCTGGCGCTTCTTGCCGCTATGACGGCGCGCGGCGGTCAGGCGGGCGGCACGCTTGGCGATCGAGCCTTTCGGCTTATGGCGTCTCACGGCATCGGCCCCTTGCGCGCGCGGGCCCACAGCACGCCTGACACTTCGCGGTAGTCGTACTCCTCCTCCATGGTCGGGCCCGGACACGGGCAGTCGGCATAGTCGATGCCGCAGACCGGACAATTGCCGAACGCGTCGCAGTCGGCGGCGAACACCACGCGCTGCCAGGCGCCGTGGCTGTTGACGACACGCGGCCTGCTAGCCGGCATCGTCCTGGCCTTTGGCCGGATCGTTCTCATTGGCCGGCGGCGCGCTGCGCGGGCCCTGGCCGGCTTCCCGCTGCGCATCGTCCCGATCGCGGCGCTCACGCTCGGCACGCTCCAGGCGGGCGCGCTCGGCCTTCTGTTCCTGGGTTAGCTCTTGGGCTTCCTCGGGCTCGGGCTTGGCGGGATCCTGGTCGGGCTTGTCGCCGTTGGACATGGCTCTGGTTCCTTGTGCGCTGCACCATTCTCGATTTCGGAAAAATCCCTGGCGCCGATCGGCGGCCGGACCGGACCGGACCGTACCGGCGTCCCCTATAGGGAATGACCCCCGGTACGGTACGGCTTGGAACTGCCGTCCGTACCTAAATCGTACCGCGGGCTTTCCTGAGTGAATTCATCAACTTAGGTTCGATTTGTACCGGGTCGTACCGGCATCGTACCGGGCCGGTACGGTGGCCAAAATCGTACCGGTAGTAAAATGGTAGTGTTTGGTGTTTAGGTACCGGTAAGGAGGTGATGGGGTACCTTTGGCGAGGACGGTCGTTTTTTGAACTAATTGGTGCTGTGGTACCGGTGTGAGATTCCGGAAACATGTGGGGGCGGGGCCGGGCCTCGATTTTTGGAACCCGGAATGTGGGAACCCCTCCCCCCCCCTTTATTCCCTAAACACTTGATATTTCAGCGTTATTTCCCGTTTTTTCGCGCTTTTCCCCGTTGCGGAACTTAACAGACGCGCAACAAAAACGGACCCTAGATAAATCAATGGCTTAGCTGTTGCGTTAGATAGTTGTCTTGAGCTGCTTTATTGGTCCGAGTCCGGTTCGCTGGCGTCCGGTTCGCTAGCTCCAGGATCTGCAACCGTTGCCGGTTCATGCTCGATTGTCGCCGCGTCTGTCATGCGGTTGACGTCCGCTTGCGTCAGGAAGGTATCGGCCGGGACGCTGACAATGTTGACCTGCCCTACAACGGAATTGATTTGGCTGTTGACCTGCAGCGGCAACAGTTTCCCAAGCAATCCCGCGAAAGCCTTGGGATGCTTATCGGCGAGATGAAAAAGGTAACCGGTCAATCCGCCAGCGCCATGGCCATCGCTACCGTAAGCCGCTGCAGCGTCAACGATTCCGTGTTTTAGATCTCGCGTTATTCGCGCAATGGCGCCCGGTTGTTTTCGCGGCGGATCCGGGCGCCTTGCTTTGATCCGTTGCGGATTAAAATCGGCCGGCAATTCGATTCGATCGTATGGCATGCCAATTTCCTTTATCCATTGAACGGGAATCATCTGCGCTCCGCCGCGCGCCTTTCCCTTCCCTCGCTTGCCGCGGCCTGCAGCGCGCTCCAGCGCGTTCAAATCGACGTCGCCGCTACCCTAGCAGCCCATTACGTTGCACGTATCAGCGGCGCCCGTAGCGGCCACAACGCGGCAACAAAAAACCCGCCACAGAGGCGGGTGATTCGGTAGTGTTTATTTCGGACATGCCTTTGCGGCTATGTCAACCCCATATCAGTACGTTACCGGCCGGCTTTGGTCCGCGCTGATCTCGCAAGCAACCATCCTGAAAATGGCAATGCCTTTCGCGCTCAATTCGCGCGCCTTGGCCGGGCTGATGCGTTCTGCAAACCGCGCGCGGTCCGTTGCGCGCTCGATTGCGGTTGTCTCATCCTTTGCAAAGAGTCTGATGTGAAAGTCGCAACCCGTGGCAATGCGGCGGATAGTGATCTGGTAAGCTTGCGTTTTCATAACCGGTGACTCCGTTCGTTCCTGATGAACCTGATTTAGTACGTTATACGTACCGTGTCAAGTCATGCCGGCAAATTATTTTCGGCATAAAAAAAGCCCGGCTATTGCCGGGCCCTTGCTAACGCTTGCTGGCATTGGTCGTGCCATCGCTCATATTCCGCGCGCGCTTCCATGTCGCGGTAGCCGCTCGCTTTCCATCGCGCGAAAGCCATTTCTTTCCGCGCGTAGGCAATTTGTCCGCCGGCCGGCATCATGGCTGCACCTTTGGCAACCGATAGGCCTGCAATCCGTCATGACCCCATGCCGGATCATTGCGCAAACCGTGCAAGCAATGGAAGCCATTCCAAACGCGCGCGTTGTACCAGTACACGCTAGCAAGCTTGTCTTTCCAGCTCCGCCCGTGCTTCGCGGCAAAGGCCTGCAGCGCGGCCGATTCGTTGTCTGTCAATTCGCGGATCATAGCCAACCATCCTGATTTGTACCGGGAACCATCCAAAAGCAATCCGACGGTGACGCGACCGTTACCAGATCCCGCATTGTGCCATCGGCCGGCTTGCGGTGCGTTCCCGTGCGGACGTTGCAACCGTATCCGCTGCAATAGAAGCTTGCCGAAACGCCCTCGCTTTGCACCGTCGCTTGAAACGGCGCCAGCGCCAGATCCGCCGCGGGATATTTTGCAAACTGCTGCGAAACGTATTCGCGCGCGCCGTCCGCGGTTTCGAATTCCCATCCGCCGGAATAGAACCGGGTCGAAACCCGCGCCGCGTGCCGTCTCAATGTCCAATGCATCATTGCCCTGTTTCCTGCTTTGCGCCGTCGGCGCCGTTTCCATGACCCTGATTTAGTACATACTACGTATCACGTCAAGCCCGGATCCGGAATTATTTGCAAAAAAAATGCCCGGCTCTAAGCCGGGCTCTTTCGTCACCATCCCATTTTATCCCGGCATATCGGACCGATTCCCAGTCGCTTGCTTTCCGCATTGGTTAGCGTCGCGTTGCAGATACAGCAAACGCCAGTGGTTTGCCCGTAAGCCTCCGCGGCGCCTTTCGGATCCGCGATAAACCCTAAGATCTCCGCGGACCGCTCCGCGCTGCAGTCGCGCGTTGCGTAAAACTTTCCGCCGGCAATCTTGCCTAGATAGGTTCCGCGCTCTTTCACATAGAGCGCGCCCGGATTCTTGGAAGCGTTGCCGGCCGGGCTGATAACAGTACAGCCAATGGTGATTTTGGGAGTCCTCATCTTAAGGCCTTTCGCCGCGGCGTAGGCAACCGCGGAGTCAAATGCCGTCTTGAGCCGGTCAATCCCTGCATCGTCGACCGTCGGCGCCGTGGCGGCCGTCTCCGCGCGTTGTGCAGCCCGTGCCGCGTCGCGTGCCATGCCGTTATTGACTACGGTCATTTGCTTGTCGGTTAGCGAACCGAAACGCTTTGCCGCGTCCAAAAGGCTAGCCGCAAGATCCCAGCGCGGCGCCGTCGCTTCAAGCCATGCCGCTGCAGCTGCATTGTCCGCCGCGAAAGCCTCAAAGCCGGCCGCGGCAATGTTTGCCTTGCGCGTCGCCGCGCTGGCGCGTGCTTTGGCGCGGACGTCCGGGCTTGTCTTGAACGTGTTTTTGCCCTTGCCCTTGCAGGCAAAGCAGTTTCCCAGGATTCGGCCGGCATAGGATACAAACTTGCCAGTCCCGCGGCATTTGGTGCAGCCCTCTGCGAACCGCTCGTTAGCCGGCTTGTATGCTGGCGCGGACCGTACCGGCTCAATGCGAACCGGGCCCGTGTCACCGTTGAAAAGGCCTTCCAGACTATCGTTAAACATTTGTTCCGCTCCGCTGCTTTCTGATGAACCTGATTTAGTATGTAATACGTACCGCGTCAAGGGCTAAGCGGAATCTTTTTCAAATAAAAAAAACCCGGCTCAATGGCCGGGCTTTGTTCGTTGCGGATCTCGCCGCGGGTTAGTCCCTCAATGCCTTTGCAACAGCTGCCAGCGCGTGCAAATCGATCATGGCTTGCCTTGCCGCTACCGCGCGCAAGTCGACGCGCTCGCCGCGCAACAGCGCGACCAATTTTTGAAAGGCGTTCATGGCTTCAAACCAAATTGCGATTTGGTATAGACCTTGCCGTTTTGAAGCATCAGCATCAGCATTGACGCCGCGGCCTTGCCATCCCATGCCACAACCGAAAACTTAATGCCGGCCGCTTCCGACTCCGACATTTCTTCGCCGCTGCAGCCTAGCGCGGTCTCCGCTTGCGCCAGCGTCATGCCGGATTTTACCTTGCCATAATCGGCCATGCCGACTTTGCAGGTTGACGCGTTAGCGGCGCCGCACAATGCGGCAAGCGCCGCGGTAGCAATCAAAAGCTTTCTCATTTTCCGATTCCCTTCGTTGCGGCTCCGCCGCGGTTAATAGCCGGCCCAATCGCGCAAAGCCTTGAAGCTTTGCGTCCAAACCAATGACTCCTCATGATGGCTTATCGATTTGTCCGGGTGCAGCTGCGAATAGCGGTCTAGTACGATAATCGTACCGTTCCGCAGATCCGCATAAAACCAGTCATGCGAGCGCGCCCAAGCGATTTGTTCCGCGTTAAGCACGTTGCGTGCCCTCGCAAAAGTTGCGAACCAATGCGTTCAAGATTGCGTTGACCAGTTTCATTTGCCGTTCCCTTCGTTTCGATGAACCATACTTAGTACGTATTCCGTACCGCGTCAAGTGCAATCGGGAATCTTTTTCAAATAAAAAACCCGGCTCAATGCCGGGTTTCCTTTTTTGATGGTTTGGCTTGCGCTTGCGCGGCCAGCAACCGCAACATTTCGTCAAGCCATGCTAGCCGGGCCCGGATCTCCGCGGCCGTCATGCCGCTATCGCCATTTCGTCCGCCGGCAACTCCGCGGCCAGTACCGCGGATCTGAGATAGTCCGCGGCCTTTTGCGCCGCGCTTGCCGCGGTAAAGAACGCCTTTGCATCGTCTTTCAGCAGCTGAATCCAATTGGCGATATAGCCGGCATGTCGCAATTCACCGTCAATATCGAATTCAGCGCAAAGGAAAGCCGCGGCCAGCTCCGCCACTAATTCTTCTGCAGCATAGGCCTTGTCACCGAATCGCTTGCCGAATTCGCGGTTAAGGCGCTTCGCGTTGCCAGTCCAATGGGCCAGCTCATGAAACGCGGTTGCGTAATAGCTTGCCGCGCTCTTGAACGACTCGAAAGTCGGCATACGGACCGCGTCAATCGACGTCGCATAATACGCCCTATCTCCGCCGGTTTCGGCATAGTCCGCGCCAGTGGCGCCGATGAATTCCTGAATCGTGGCGTCGCGCTCATCCCCGTGACGCGACTTGACGTCCGCAACCACGGTAATTTTTTCCGGCAAGTTTTCGCATTGGTCGACGTTGAAAACGGTATAGGCGCGAAGCATGGTAAACGCCTTGCCCTCTTTCGAGTCGTCGCCTTCCTTTTTCTTGCCAACCATTGGCTTGACGAAATAGACCGTAAAGCCATGTTCGCCTTTCTTGACGTTGCCGCCCAAGCCTTGCGCTTGCTTGAACGTCAAAAACCTGGGAGTCGCGAAGCGTCCCTGAGATAGCCAAAGCAGAACAACGTTGCAGCCCGAATATGGCCGGCCGGTTGCCGCGTTTGCCGGCATGTTCTTTCCGGCCGTGGCGGACCATGGCTTAACCCATGGGGCGGAACCGGTTTCCAGCTCCGCCAAAATCCGCGCCGTGACGTTCTGGTAAAGATTGTTAGCCATTTGCAAAACCCTCGTTTGCTTGTTTCGATGGCTAATAGTTAGTACGTACTACGTACCGCGTCAAGTAGGAAAAGCAGGGAACCGCAAATAATTTTCGGGCATGAAAAAAGCCCGGCAACCGGCCGGGCTTTTCCAGATCCTGCTAGGCCGCTATCGGCATTTCGTACCGCTCCAGCTCCGCCGCTTCGCGCGCTCGCTTGTCCGCCATAGCCGCGTCATACAATCGGCGCCACTCCGCCGGCTTGCGCGCGCGTCGCTCCGCGCTAGGCGCCGCGGCCAATGCCGCGCGCTGCTTTGCCTGCATTGCCTTATGGATTGCGGCGCCCGTATTGTGATTCGTACCGCTGGCGCAATTGCAATTGTGCGTAGTGGTGACGCGCATTAGCTCCGCGCGCTGCTTTGCCCGGATAGCGGTTTCAACCGCGGCGCCGTAAGCTTGCCGCGCTTCGCGCGACATGGCGTCCAGTCCGTTGCGCGCGGCCTTGCGATGCTTATCAAGCCCGGCCAGTGTCGGATATTCCGGACCGATGAATCGGCCGCTTGCATCTGTCATTTTCATTTGCTCGACTCCTATTCGGGCAGGTTTTTGTAAAGCGTTTTCAGCTGCTGAATCTCCGCGTAGCGTTCCGGCCAAGTGACGCGGAGAGTCGGCCAGTCAATGCCGTACTGAGTCCCGCCGGCCGCGTCGCGATAGCACGCGTTGATAATCGCATTGTAGCGGCGGACCGCGCCGCGCTTGCTCTTGATTGCCATGGTCTCGTTTCCCTCTTGTTGCGTTGACTAGTAGTTAGTACGTACCGCATACTATGTCAAGCGCAATCGGAAAAGAAAATGCCCGGACTCTCATCCGGGCTTTTCCGTCATGCCATGCTTTCGACTAGTCGAATCTTTCACCGTCCGCGGTGAATTCATAGGCGTTTGCCGCGATTGTCTCCGCCACGTTTTCGTCGCTGATCTGAAAAAAGTATTCATTCTGCAGCTGCAAATAAATCCAGTCCGCGAAACCGCGCAACGCCTTAATGGCTTTCACTTCATTGTCGCGCGTCACGTCCGTTTCGTCACCGTCCGAGTCAAGCGCCGTGACGTCGACTTGCATCATTCCGCTATGGCAGTACCTATGCCCGGATAGCGTCACGGTTGCCGCTAAGCGTCGCCCATAGGTTTCCTGCAACGCGTCCAGCTCCGCCGCGATAGCGTGCAACGTCTCATCAGTGGGCGCGTAGGCCTTGACACGGTCAAGCGCCGTGCCGGTTTCGTGCGAAACCAATTTGCCCTCAAAACAAGCGCCGTCGCCTTGTGACGCAAAGCCCGTCCAATAGATTGCCGGCTCTTGCCGGACCTTGCCGCGATAGGTTTTGACGTCGCGGGTTTTGAATTCGATTCCCAGGATCCCGGCAATCTGCAGCGCGTCATAAAGAACGGTTTCCGAATAGTGGTTATCATCCGCGCTCGCTTCGCGGTACCAGTCGCGCGCCTTTGACTTCGCGCGCTCGTTTAATTCGCTGTACTGGTAAACCGTGGTTTCGACTATCCGCGACATATCAGAGTCCCTTTCCGTCCGAAAATTTCACGCCGCAACGTTCCATCGTTGCCTTGACGTTGGCGACATAGGCCGGGTTATCGGTCCGCGCCAGCTCCGCGTTGAATGCTCCGCGCCACTTGGCGGGAATCGCGCGGCCGTTTTCCATATAGGCCAGCGGCCAAGCGGAATAATTCGGCGCGTCCTGCCGCGTGTCGGTTAGAGCGCAAGCGCTGCAATTGTCCGGATCCTGCCCTTTGCAGCCCGGATAGTGGCTGAATTCATTTGTCATAGTTCCGTTTCCCTTCGTTGATATCCATTAGTTAGTACGTATCGCGTACCGTGTCAAGCGCAATCGGAAAAGAAAAAGCCCGGACTATGCCGGGCTTTCTCCGCGCTTCATTTTTCGAGTCGCCTAAGCTTGTCCGCGCAACGCTGGCAAATTGGCACGGCGCCGAGTATGGGATGATTCCGCGTTTCCGTTGCCGGGTTATCGCACAACGCAAACCACTTGCACGCGTTGTCTATAGCGTCGCAATTCGCAATGAACCGTGACGCGGAAATAGATCCGTCCGGTTGCCGGGCCCTATCGGCCGCGCGTTGATACTTCATTTTTCAGCCCTCCTAATTGATCGATTGCAGAACGCGGCGCGACTGATAGTCCGCCAGTGTTGCGCGGTAACGGTCGTTTCCGTCATGCGCCGCATGCTGATTCCATAACTCGCCGAGTCGCCGCTCCGCGTCCAGCTCTGCGCCGTCGAAAATTTCCCGGATGATAGTTTCCCGGCAATATTTCCGGGAAACCTTTAGCGTGTACTTCATTGCAGCGACTCCAGCTCAGTTTCCAGCGGTTGCCAGTCCGCTGCAGTCCAGCGCGCCCAATCCCGCGACATTTCGGACAACGCGCGGATTATCTCCGCGCGTCGCTTGCGTTGCCTTGCGGTCCGGCTCATGTCGCGCTCGTTAGATCAAACTTTTCGCCTAGCCATTGAACGAACGTTGCCGGCCGTTCGCCCATTGTAAAGGCCTGTTCTGTGCGCTCCTCATGATCCGTTACCAGATCCGCATAGGCCCATTGCCGGCTAGCCTCTTGCCGGCATGCCGTAAAATATTCGTCCAGCAAGTGGCGCCGCGCGACCATTGACGCCACGTTGTGCGCGGCCGGCAATTCAACGCCGCTTGACGTTTGCGCGCCGTTGACGTCGACATAGTCGAGAATCATCGGAATCACTTCCCAGTCGTAAGCGATACCGTCGAAAAAATCGCGGTTGTTTTTGGTGCAGATATCGTAAACGCTAAGCGCCCATTGTCCCAGCTCAATGGACCAATGCCGCAACTCCGCGGATCCGGTATTTTCCCGCAACGCTTTCCAGTCGTCGCGCGTTGTGGCGCCGCCGACTCCAAGCGTCCAGTCGTTGATGCATTCCCAAACGCATAGCGCCGCTTCCACTTCCAGATAGCTGAATTTTGTTTCTACCGTTGCCATGTCGATTCCCTCTGGCTTGTTTGCGATAACCATTAGTTAGTACGTATCGCATACTATGTCAAGCGCAATCGAACAAAAAAAACCCGGCTCTAAGCCGGGCTTTCAATCAATGCGGTATAGGTAGAGCAGTCCGCGGCCAAGACTCCGAATTGCCGCGCGTCATGCCAGCTCATAAAACCAGCGTCCTCGCAATCGACAATTGATCCGCCTAGCCATTTGGCGAAAGCGTCCGCTTGCCGGATCTCTGAGTCTTCCATGCCGCTGCTATCACCGTTAATGTAATAGCTTGCCCAATATGACGGCGCCGTTCCTGTCACGGTTTCCAATGCCATGGCTTAAGCCTCCAGTTTCGTCACGGTCGACTCCAGCGCTTCCATGTCTTTCTGGAACCGTTCCCTATGCCGCTTGATTGCATCCCAGGTTATTGACTTCGCGGCCGTGGCGTTGACCGCGCTCCACATTGCTTTTTCCGCCTGCCGCGACGTCCTGAAAGCGCCTTCCAGATCCGTCCGGCTAATCACCGTCCCGAACAAGTCGAAAAGCGTATAACGGAAACCGCGGCGCCGATTCTCAAAATCCAAAGCGTCGCTTGTGACGATAGCGAACAAAAGCCCGTTATGCGTCGACCGTGCGGAGACGACTCGCGATTTGTGAAACTTCAAGGTTTCCGGATCCACAAAATGAGTCCGCCCCATAAGATTCTTTTGCGCATTGATGGCCGGATGGCTCGATTGATTGCTGTAAAGTTCCATTGCCGTTTCCCTTCGTTGTTGATGGACTATTAGTTAGTACGTATTGCGTACTATGTCAAGCCCGAAAAAACCCGGTACGATTCCGGGCTTTGAATCAGTCGCCTATGTAAGCATACCAGCGGCCGTTATCGCCTTTGTAGATCATGCCGGAAACCTGCCCTTGCTCCGCGGCTTTCTGGTAAGCCTCATCCGAGTCGAAATGCTCCATTTCCCGGATCCGGCTAGCAATCTCTTGCGTTACCATGGCGTTCAATTCCAGATCCGGCCATGCCGCTATTTCTTCCGCGGACCATGCTCCGAATCCCTTGAAGTAAACCCGCGCCTTGTCCCGCATGGTTTCATCGGTCAAAAGCAAATGCTTTGCGGCATAGGCCTTTGAATTATTCCAAGTGATTTTGCCAGCGTCCGGACCTAGCTCCGCCTGACTCCCTGATAGTGTCGGCATGTCGTCGCTATCGTCGACCATATGCGTTACATCAATTTCCATTGTCCTGTTTCCCTCTGTTAGCCTATTCGCAGCAGGTGCATTAGCACCCAAACCGAAACCAGATAGAGCGCAATCAATGCGGCGCCGTCAATTGCCAGCGTCGCCATATGCCGACTCGATTTGCTTAGAGCAATGATCGCAGTACAGATCATTTGACTCATAGTTGACATCACAAGCGACAACGCGCCAACCATCGCGCGACTTGCCGGCAATTGACTCGAAAATGTTCCGGGCTTCTTTATGTCCGCAATCAAAGCACAATGCGGCGCCGTCGCTCGTTACCAGATAAAGCGGATAACAGCCCGGAAACGTATGCTTGCCAGCGCGAAGCGTCGACTTGAATTCCGCAACCGTATTGACTTCGCGGCAATGAAAAGAAAACCGCTTGCGCAACGGAGTCCTATGCCAACCCGCGACTCGCGTGTCGAATAAATCACCGTCGCTGGCAATGAACAAGTGTTCTGCTCTCATGATCTCGACTCCCTAAAGCCCGGAACCATTTCCGCGGCGTTCATGTCCATTACTTAGTACGTATGCCGTACTATGTCAAGCGAACTAACAAGAATCTTTTCCGAATCTTTTTCTATCTTTCCGCTTGACTTAGTACGGGACGCGTACTAGAACAACGTCAACAGCAACCGAACGAAAGGAAATGCATGGTAAAAATCAAAGTGACATTGAACGGCGCCGGCGGCGAACTTGACAGCCGCACGGTCGACAGCGTCGAGCAAATCAGCGACGCGGTGAAGGATCTCGCCGACGAATGCGAGCTGGCGGCCGGTGACTCGATCACGATCGAGGAAGTGGTTGCGCCTTCCCCGCCGCCCCGTTGAGCAGCTCCTGGGCCCGGCGGAACGCCTCCCGCCGGGTCACCCGGCCGGAGATCGCGCGCCTCCCGGCGTTGTCGTCGAAATAGACGAACCGGACCTGGCCGTCGGGCAGCACCACCTCGAACGATTCCTCGTGCTGGGTAATGCCCGGCGTTGGCGGCTCCGCCGGCAACGGTTGCGCCTCGGCCTCCCGCGGCCCCTGCCGCACCACCACAATTTTCCAGTGATACTTCGCGCAGTAGTCGCGCACCCGGTCGCGGCTCCAGCGTCGCATGAAGCGCACGATCGGCGCCGTCTCGGTGACAACGTCGTCGACCAGGACAATTCCGGCGGTGAAGCTCGGGCTGCTGATCTGTGCCAGGATCTCGGTCATTGCTTGGGTTTTTGCCTGGGTTTTTGCTTGGGTTTTTGCCTGGGTTTTTGCTTGGGTTTTTATGCTTGGGTTTTTGCCCTGGGTTTTTGCCTGGGTTTTTGCCTGGGTTTCGGCATTGCCTGGGTTTTTCGATTCTTCCGTGCTGGGTTTTTGCCCTGGGTTTTTTGCCTGGGTTTCGCCTGGGTTTTTGCCTGCAGCTGCGAACACTGCTCTGTCTCGAAATCAAAATCGCACTGGGTTTCGTCACCGCCACAGTAGGGGCAAGGTTCGGTCATGGCCTGGGTTTTTGCCTTCGGCTGTTCGGTGACCGGATCGAAGTCACGTTCCCACTCGGTGCAGCCAGTTGAGTTAGTTCCTATCATGGCGGCTTCACCATCCGCGCTGGGTTTCTGAATGGGCTGGGTTTTGCCATTGCCTTCGACCGCTGCCCCTGCGTCGACCATAGCGTGGCCAGTGATGATAGCCCGGTGCGCAAGGCCTCAATCTCGGTATGTCCTCCCGGCGCCAGATCCTGCTCACAGACCGTGCCTACAATACGCACAGCGGCCATGCCAGCATTGCGCAGCGCCTCGACCCCGCTCTCATAGCTCTTGACCACGACGGCGTGCCGTTTGGCCTCCCTGACGCCGCTGGCCGTGTCCGGATCCGCTGCCATACCCCCGGTCGGATCCAGCGTTGCGGTCCGCGGCGCCCGCGGCGAAAGCAGCGCTTGCGAATACTCCTCGACCAGCCGGCACCATTTCTTGCCAGCCTCATACTGAGTCTCGGTGATACGGCCGCGCAGTTTCAGCTGCCCGAGCATCGTTCCCCATTCGGCAAATCGAACCTCGGATATCGCGGCATCGATCACCCGCTTGGTCTCAGTCGGCGGCGGCAACGCCACTTCCCGCTGCAGCCGCAGCCGCTGCGGTCGACCATTGGCCTCCCGCTGCACCAGGCTGTCACGATGGCGGCCCTTGCGCCCCTTACCCATTATCGTCCTCCGTTGCCGTCATCCGCTCGACATTGACCACGGTTGCCACCTGGGTGACCAGGTACGGCTTGAGCTGTTCGGCCGCGACCTCCTTGCGGAGCTTGGGGCTGTTGATCCGTTCCGACGTCACCTGCGAGATCTTGGCGATGAACTCATCGCCGACCAGGTCGGCCTCGCCCGCGATCAGTGACGCCTTCAGCTCATCCTCGCGGCGCTTCAGTTCCTTCATCCGCTCCCGGACGTCGGCCAGTTCATCCGGTGGTTTTCGGTTGGTCTGTGTCATATCAGCCATCCTGTCTCAACTCACTCATCGTCATCGTCATCTGCATCTGAACCCTTGTTCCACTTGACCTGGATGACCTTGCAGCCCTTCCTGGTCAGACGGTATTTCGACCCTTGGAACCGGTAGATCAGCTTGTCCGCCTTCAACCGTTCGACGATCCGCTGCACCTTGGTTTTCGCCGGCCGGCCGTCCGGCCACACCCATCCCGCCGCCTTCGCGATCGACGTCATCGACGCCTGCTTGTCGACATGGAGGAGCCGCAGCACGGTCTTCTCCTCCTCCTCGGCGACACTGGCCTTGCGCTCGGCGCCGGCATCGGTGATCGGCACTGCGACCACCGACGGCATTCGCTTGCCCTTGGAATCCTTGACCCGCTCGCAGCTGGCGGTGCGCAGGTCGAAGTTCATCGGCTCGAACTCCGGCCCGCGAAACTTGCCCTGCCAGTGCAGCGCGGTCTGCTTATCGGCTTCCGACCACAGCGTCAGGTTGCCGTCGACTTCGTTGACGAAGGCCGAACCGCCGAGCGGCAGCAGATTGTCGATCGCGGCGTTCTTGACCGGGTGACAGTTCACCAGCACGGCCGGCCGGCCCGGCAGTTTGATCAGCTCGCGCAATAGCCGTGCGAAGTCGCCCTGCTGCGCGTTGTCGTTGGAATCCTGGCCGGAGTAATACGCCGCCGCGGTGTCGACAATCACCAGCACAAGGTCAGGAATCTCAGCCGCCGCGCGCCGGATCTCCGGTAGCGACGTGGCGATGTTGATCACGCCATCGATAAAATAGAACGCCGCCTCCTCCGCATCGAACTTCTCATGATCAGCCAGCACCAGAAATCGCGCGCGGATGTCGTCGGGATTCTCGCCGGCCAGGAACAGCACACTGCCCTGAAACGTCTCGCGGCCATGGAAGGTCAGCCCCCGTGCCACCGCTTGCCCGAGAAACATCGAGACCGCGGTCTTGCCGTGGTTGGTGCGCGCGGTCAGGCTGTAGAGGTAGCTTCTTTGGATTACCCCATCGACCAGGTATTGCGGCGCGCTGAAACCGGCGATGAACTGCCGGGCTGACAGGATCAGACCGTGATTGTTCTCGGTCGAGATCTCGATCGCGTTGTCGAGATACGGCATCGGATCTTCGCCGGCCTTGATGCAATCACCGCAATCCCACTTCTCCGGCTTATCGCCCGGCACCACCACGATCCAGATCTTGCATCCCATACTGATCAGCTTGGCCGCCGCGGCGTGCGCAAATTCATGCCCCGCCTTGTCATTGTCAGGCCAGATGCAGATTTTTTTCATCGCCAGCGGCAGCCAGTTGGCCTTGTCGACCGCATTGGCGCCGCCCATGATCGTCGTCGTCGTCACCCCGAACGCCGCCAGCGCATCCGCCTTGCCCTCGCCCTCGACCAGGACAACATTGTCGGTCTTGATGATGTCCGGCCAGTGATACAGCGGACGAACCCCGGACGCTGGCGAGCCGATCATCCATTTCTTCTCGCCGTCGATCTCGCGGAAACACCACGGCCGGAACGTCTTCGGCTCATAGCGAGTGACGCCGGCAATGATGTTGCCATCGGCATCGAGATATTTATAGGTGGCGATCGGCGGCCCGAGAATCTCCTCCTCGGTACGCGGCTTGGTGCCCCACCGAACACTGTCGGCCAGGATCTTCTGTGCTGGACTCAATTCCCGGTGCGACCGCCACACGTCCCGCACCACCGGATCATGAAAGAAATCGCAAGCGATCTCGCGCAACGAGCGGTCGAAATTGTTGTTGCCCAAATAGCCCATATAGCCGCGGTACAGCGATATTAAATCGCCACCCTCATCGGTGGCGTGATCGTACCATTGCCCTACGTTCTTGCCGGTCAGCTCGATACAGAGGGACGTGCCGGCCTCGCCCATGATGTTGCCGATCCGCGCCTCGGTGCGGTGCATGAACGCGCGTCCCGCATACAGCCACGCCACGAACCCACGCGCGTCGTCATTGAGCCGCAGGCGGATATCCTCCGCCTTGACGTCACCGCCGCCATGGCGCAAAGGCGCCTCGTTGTCCTGCTGCGGCGGTGCATTGTTGAGATCAATAACCATAGCGCCTGAATCCACTTCTCGGCCTGCCGGCGTTCATCGCCACCTTGGTCAAGATCCGCATCGCGATGGCCTTTTGCTTGTCGCTCAAGGCATCATCGCGAACATACTTCTGAGTCACACTCTCCAGGAATTCTTCCTCCCACGACGTGACCAAATCGAGATGCTCGTTAACCACTTTGCGCAGATGCATCAGCATCTCATCGTCGTCTCCGGAACCGGTTGGTTGCGGTTGCGACTGCGGTCGCGGTCCTGGTCCAGGCTGCGGCCGTGCCTGTTGCTGCCGCGCCCCATTGGCTTGCGCCTGGCACAGTTCCGGTATCGTCATCTTGTAGCCAGCCGCCATCTTCGCCAGCATCGCGCTTGCCGTCGCGCGCTCGCCATCGAAGTCACTCGACAACATGCCGAGTAATTTATCGCGCCGCTTGAGATCGTCATCGCTGATCATGGCCATCTCTCAATGGTTCAGGCTCCAGCAATACGGTGAGTGGCTGCACATCTTGCAGCGCCAATCGGTCGGTCCTTTTTCGGTGATGCGCGGCAGCAGCTCGCCGGCTTGCGTGGCGCGAATGATCGCGACCGCACGATCGCTGGCCGCTTGCGCGGCTTGCGCATCGAACGGTACCGTCAGCGATAGCAAGTGGCAGGTGTTGGCGTTCTCAGCGGTGAACAGCGCCGGATTTTGATCGAGCCCGAGATAGCCCATGTAGATCTGGCACTGGCCGTAATAGACCGGATAGGCCGCGTGCAATCCGTACTTCTCGATTTTCTTCCAGCCGGCATCACCCAAACATTTGTTTTCCCACAAGCACGGATATTTCAGTTTCCGGATCGGTGGCCCGTTGTGAAGGATGCCGTCGCAATGGCCCATGAATAGCCCGCCGACCATGCTGAACTCGGTTCCTGGTGTGCCACGCTCTATCTGAAAACCCGCGCGCCGCATCGAGGCTGCGATCTTTTCTTCCGACGCGTGGCCGCGATCGAAGATCCGCCGCGTCCGCGCCGGGAATACCGAGTCGCGCTGCCAATCGAACTGAACCTTGCGCGGACATTCCGAACCGATCGAGCTGGCGCCGAGATAGTCGCGGCGCTTCTCCTCGCGCTCATGCTCCAGCTCGGCGGCATCGAGCGCGGCATTGAAGTCGTCATTCAGTTCGGTCGAGACCGGCGAGTTGAGATCAATGACAACCATCACGCCTCCTCATCCGCCGGCAGCTGGACTTCGACCCTTCCGGTTTCGTAAATGGCGCCGCTGGCCACGCGAAACATGCTGGATCCGATGAAGGATTTTTCCAGCGTCTGCCGCACCCAGCTCTCGCGGCCCTCGTACACGATGGTGCGCGTCACCCGAATCCGTGGCTCCTCAGAATGGGATGTCGTCATCCGTATATTCCTTTCGATCAAACAACGGCCCGCCCTGGCGCGCGCTGAACTCACGCTCGGCCCTTGCCTGCTGCGATGTTGCTGGCCGTGTGATCCTGCCTTCGGCGCCAACGTCGCGCGCCTGCAACGCTGCGCCGGTCATCTGGTAACAATTCCATACGAAGCGCTGGATCTCGTTCTGTGACCAATCACTGATCGGCTTGGACCAATCGATTCCTTTTAGATTACCAAGTGCCGGCAGGATCGATGTCACCGCGCCGAGATCCCACGGCTGCGGAAAGTAGTCGGGCTTGAAGGTGACGATGGCTGAATCGTAGCGTAGCCCTTCGGCAGTTGCGTGCTCCGACTTGGTCTTGATCCAGGCGAACACCGCGCCCATCGCAATCCAACACCATTCGACATTGGACAGCGATGAGATCGCAGCGCGCGGATTGATGGTCTCGGTGGCTTCTCGCGCAGCATCGATGGCGGACTGGGTTGCTTTTGCATCCCACTCCGCATCGAAGTCGCGCAGCTTTTGAACCGGCGCGGTCATGACCTAGCCTCCGGTTGCCCATTTCGGCTTCTGGATCCCGCCGGCCGGTTGGCCTTGCTGCGTTGTCGACGGCCCACCCAGCGTGCCGGCGATCGAGCCTGCTGCCCGCGCCTCGCGCAACACCTGCTCGACCTGGGTCCAGGCCTTCTTATCCGGTGTCACCGCGGCATCGAGGACGTTCTTGTCCTTGAAGCCGGATCCCTTCTCCGCCTTCTCGATCCCGACCTTGGCGATGAAACGCAAGCCGTCGAAATCGCCCCAGGATTCGATCCGCCGCGCGGCCAATGCTGCCTCGCCTTTGTCATCCGGTTTGATGCCGCGGGCGCTCTCTATGATCGCGCGCAGCTGCGACGCCGAGATCTCGCCGGCCTTGGCGTGACCTTCGGTGACGCCTTCAAGCGTGAACAGCTTCCAGAATTTGCGCTTGGCGAACGGTCCGTCGACCACGGTAAACTCGACATCGAGCGCGTTGCTCTCGCCTTCCTTGGAGCGCTTGAGCCAGCCGCCGTCACCGGCATTACCTGGACGGACCGTCATGTGCACGACGCAAACGGTGCCGTCGTCGATCAAACCCATTTCACGCTGCGGAGGTGCGTTATTCAGATCAATAGCCATAGTCACTTCTCCTTGGTTGCTTAGGCTGCTTCGGTTGCGGTGGTGGTGGCAGGAAGATTGTGGTCGACCGGATGCCGCGGAATGTTGCTGGCGATCTTGGTAAGCAGCTTGCCGAGATGCGGCTCCTCGATCTGATCGAGTTTGCCGGATCGATCCTTGCTCGGAAATTTCCATGGATTGGGCGAGGTGCAGACCAGGCAACGTACCTGCTCGCCATCGCCGAAATCCAGGAACTGCATCACCAGCATCTCGTCGACAATGCCGGGCAATTCCTTGCCGGTCTTCGAGCCCTCGATCTGCAGATCCCAGGACGACATGTTGAATTCATCCTTGGAGTATTCGAGGATGCCGATGAAGATGACATTCTTGTCGCGCGCATGCTGCAGATGGGTCAGCCACGCAATCATCTGGCGCCCCATCAGGCCATACGTGCCGAGCAGATTCTTCTTGCCGCGATCGTTGAAGCTCTCCGGCTGTTGCTCGCTCCAGCGGAAGCACAAACGGCCAGCAACCGTGATCGAGTCGATGAAGTAGGTGGAATACTTGTCCAGCACGTCGGCGGTGCCGCCCATTGCCTGCACCACGGCATCGTAATGCGCCTGGCTGTAGCATTCGGTCGGTGGCAGCGACGGATTCGGACCGCCGAGATAACAGGCCAGATCGCGACACTCATCCCATGTCCGCGGCTGGAAGGTGTCGACTTTGAGATCGCGCACCGCCAGATCGCCGGCCTCCAGGTCGACGAACAGTGTACTGTTGACGTCCAGCGTTCGCAGCAGCGTGGTCTTGCCGACGCCGGCTGGACCTGCGATCAGCGCCTTGACGCCTTTGTCTTGTGCCATCCGCTCATCGGCGGTGATGATGCGTAGTCGTCGTGGCAGAATATCCATCAGCAACTCTCCCGGTTTCAAAGTTTCAACAGCACGCGGATCTGTTCGAACACTGTCGGCGGCTGACCGGGCATGGCGTCATCCATCGGCGAGCGGCCATCACGGATACGCAGGCGAATGATGGCGCCGTCGATCGCAGTCAATGCGATTTGCCGCACGTCGGACTCGGCATCGAGCAGCCATGACTGGCGGCCGATATATTCCGGCAGGTACACCGTCTCCGGCAGCGTCATGCTGCGCAGGATCTTGATCAGCGCTTGCCAGTGTTCGCTGTACTTGCCGCGCAGCATTGCCTCGAATTGATTGCGCTTCCAGGCGTTGTAGTTGCGCAGCTGCTTCGATTGGTCAGCGATCTTCTTGTCCTGTTCGGACGCGCGACGTCGCGGCCGGCGGAGATCGAGATTAGTCATCATCCCTCCGCACCGCTTTATCGTATAAATGATCCTGGCAGATCTCGATCAGTATCTTGGCCTGTCGCGGCGACGTGACGATCTCGCAGATGGGCCGGTTGTTTTCGGTGAAGGCGACGATATGCAGCCCGCACTTCGGATCGTCACAGAACGCCGCCTCGAAATGATGGGCGCGTGGCACGTCAGGTGGTGGCCGCCAGTTGTCACTGCTCATGATTCTTTCTCCGCGTATTCTGCGAGCGGATCAGCCGGCGGTCCCTGCAGCATGAAATCGTGGCACCATGTTTGGGTGTAGACGCATCGAGGACAGTGCCAGCCATCGCGTCGCGCGATCAGAGCGGTCGAAACCGGATGTGGATTCGGACATGTGAATTCATGCACGTAGCCGACCTGTTGCCAGCGATTGAGGTTGGCGACTTCAATCTCAGTCCAGGGTGCGTTAACCATCATCGCCTATGCCTCCGCGCTTTCGTTCCGCTGCTGCGCCAGCCGCGCTCGAACGCCGCGCGACAGTCACGAATTTTCTGAATCGGCAAGCCGTGCTTGCGCGCCAGATATCGATCGCCGAGTTTGGTGAAGCCAAGATCGTAGACCAGCTGGCCGAGCGGCGTGCGGCCATACAGGATCTCGTCTTCATCAGGCGCGGCACGACACATCAGATTCGTCCTGCCAGCACTGCACGCTCGACCTCGGTGAGATCCCAGGCCGCGACGACGTACCAGAGATCCGCCTTGTCACTCAGCCGCTTCAACAGGAAAGGGTCGATCGGCGGTGCCTTGGTCCAGTCGGCCTCAAATAAAATGGCGTATGCCTCCAGCGCCCGCCGCGGTCGCAAGCTCAACGGCACCAGTGGCACGATCGCCTCGGCGCTGCGCCAGTCGGCTTTTCCCGGAAACGTCTTGGCCGGGAAATCAAACCAGCTCGATTGAATGCGTCGACTGTTGCGGCGCCGGCCACCCGGCGACATCGTCGCAGCGCCGTCACCATGCATCGACAGATGACAAAGCTTCTGATCGGCACGCGCAATCGCTAGCTTTGGCAAACCTTGCTCGTCAACGCCGGCAGACTTGATCGACTCCAGTGCCTTGATCACCAGGCCGCCCTTTTCGATGTGGCGGTAGGTTCGAATAATGTCGGCATCGGCCGGAGTGCTGTAGTGCAGATTCTTCAAATACGCCTTGCGATGCATGGCGGCTTCTTCGGGCGAAAGCTTTAGTGGCACATGGTGCATGACGTCCTCCCTCCTTTAGTAAATCAGCGTGGGCTTCAATGCGCCCCATTGCTTCAATGCTGTGACGGCCTGCTCCAAAGTGCGGGCCCGTGCGTAGCGGTGACCGAGCCGCTTGCACCTGGCTTCGAAGCCAAGCTGTTCATCGGACGTTCGGCCACCCTTCGGTTTCTTCATCTCCAGCCAACCGACCTGCCCCTCCGGCATCAGCACCGCCAGATCCGGTGCGCCCTTCTTCATGCCTTCGGCCTTCATTTTCTTGCCGGTCTTCCAGGATCTCCGGCCAGCATTCGGGATCGCAATCATCATGATGTCCGGATGCGCCTTGCCGATCTCGACCAGCCCGATCAGCTGCACCTGCAGCGAATGCTCGGACAGCTCGCGCGGATCATGATCGACGAACGCAATCATGGCCTGGCCTCATAGATCAGGCTCTGCCAGATGTTCAGCGGTCGGCGATGATTGCTGACGCGGCGCGACTTGACGTAGCGGTCAGTCTGCAGGACGTAGCCCAGCTTGGCTGCCTCGCGCATCAGCGGACCAAGCGCGCGCAAGTCATGCGTCTTCGGCGCATCCTCGATCTCATGGTAGAGCAGCATCACATCGTCGGTGGTCAGCTCTGGATGAGTCAGCGCCACCACGCGCACCAGCTGCAGCATCAGCTCTTTCCAGGCCGGATTGGCATTCAGATCGACCTGATCCATCGCGACGGTCTTGGCGTGTACTGCAGCGTTGTAATCGAAAGCGTTACTCATGCCGCTTCCTTCGTCTTGTGAACGATCCGGTAGTAACGACGCGCATTGCCGGCGCCATCGCCCAAGACCTGGACATCGGTCGATGCCAGCATGCGATTCATCTTGTGAATGTGCTGACGCACCGTGTTCGCCGTCGCCGTTGAATCGTTCAGCTTGGCGATGATTCCTCCGGTGGTGATGCCGTCAGGGTGATCCCTGATGATGTCGAAGATCTCGGCCTTCCTGACCGACAGATAGACGCCTTCGCGCATCGGCACCTGTTTGCAGCGCGGACAAACATCATGCATATTATCGTTGCTCACTCTGCCGCCTCCTCAACAGACTCGACTTCGTTGCCCCACGCCGACCAGCCTGGACGCGGCGGTCCGCGCCGGTTCAGTTCGATCTTGGGAAGATTCGGGAAATAGGCTTCCAGCATTTCGTGAATCGCGACCGGCTTGGCCGAATGCCGGCCGACCTTCATTTCGATCACCGACTCCCATTGCTGGCCCGGCGCCGGACACGGCACGTTGCCGCGAACCCCGAGCAGCAAATGCTCATGCCGGTTGCGGTTCCAGTAACCGGTGATGACGCGGTCCTTGTGCAGTTCCCAGTTAGTGACGTAATCGAACCCCCACGCCGCCATCACCAGCAAGGCATGCGGCAGCATCGGCGCCGTCGCACACAGGAACAGTGCGCAATCCTTGGCCGCGATCGACGGCACGTCGCGCGCCGCGATCACCTCGGTACAGGACGTCGGATAGTGGTTGTCGGCAGCCCGATCCATGCCGGTCTCGCGCGACCAGGGCTCGAACTGCCACTCCGGATCCGCCAGGATGACGTTGAACTTCTCATCGGGCAGCGCCTGAGTCTTTTGCCCCAGCTCGCGCTCACGCTCGGCACGGCGCCCAGCCTTGTCGTCAGTCCGAAGCGCGGCCTTGATCACCGTACCGACTGCAGACCGTGCCGTCGTCACCGCCTTCTCGAACTCGCGCTCGCTCAAGGCGCCGAGCTTGCGGCCTTCGTGCGCCAGATTCTTGTCGATGCCGGTCTCTGCAAGTGTGGGCCTTCCTACCGGGTTATTTTTCAACCCAGTAGACTTTCCTTTGTATGGCGTTCCACCCTTCGCCAGCCCAACCGTCGCCTTCTGATCCTGCCGCAGCTGATCCATGCGCCGGGTGGCGCGCATCCGGATCTCGATCGCGTCGGCTTCCATGGTGTGGTTCTTGGCCTGCCGGGCATAGGCCTTCATGGCGATGCTGGTGTCGCGGATCTTCTTGACCTCATCGACGTTGCGCGCCGCAGCAATGGCGCGGCAGGCCGCGTCGTATTTGATGAGCTGGGTCATTCGTCGTCATCGCCTCCGATGAACGCTCGCGGATTTTCGATGGCCTTCTGAACGGCGGCGACGGCTTCACTGACGCGGCCGGTGTTGACCTCGAACGCGGTCGCCAGATCCTGCACGGCGATGTTGCGGATCAGATGCAGGTAGGCGCATTTGATGCGCTCATGCGGCGTCAGCGCCTTTTTGTATTCGGTCATGCCGCCTCCAGGCACAGTTGATCGATCACGGCACCGACAATGCTGGAAGGATTGTTTTGGGCGTCGCGCGTGATGGCGTGCCGGATGGTGTCGAGCTGGACGCCGGACTGCAGTGCCAGGGAAATGAGGATCGCCGCGTCGCGGGCAATCGCCTCGATCTGTTCACCGGACTTGCCACCGGAAACGAAGCATTCGCCGACGGTTCCATCGGGATAGAAGCCGATGTTGACGGTGTGGCCCTTTGACAATCCGCCGAACGGCAGATCGAACGTGATGCAGGGACGCCGGAACGGCAGCGCGTGACGATCGCTCATGAGCGCCCCCGCATCTGGACGTCGGGCTTGGCCGGCATGTGCACTGCACGATCGTGCCAGCCGCAATAGGAGGAACCTTCAAGCCTCGGCTCGCGGCAGCAGGCATACGGGTAGTCGTCATAGAGCCAGCGGCAAAGCCCGGCTTCCTGGCGCACGATCGGCAGCGTCGCCACCCGCAAGCTGCTGCGGTCAACCTGGACCGCTGGCGGCCGTGCCGGCTCCGGCACCGCCGGCACCACGACCAGCATCGGCTTGGCCTGCTTTGGCCTCTGAGGGCAATACGAATGCGGTCGAGATGGGATCTGGCGGGAAGCGAGCCCGAGCCGGCCGGCCTTGCCGATCACCTGGCCGCGCGTGATCGCGATCTCGAACTCACTAGTCAGGATCTCGGCGATCTTGCGCGAGCTGAGATCGGTGGCGTGCAGGGCAATCAGGCGGTCAGTCAGATCAGGCCGGGCTTGCCACGGCCCATTGGTTTTTTTGACGCGACAACGGACCATTCTCGTCTGTTCCTTTTCTTAGCCGAAAGTCTGAGCTGCACGCGCGCGGAAACGGTCAGGCGCGACGCGCTATCCAGTTCGAAGATTTTGTCAGCTGAGTTGTCGTATTCGGGAGCTTGGTCGACGGCGGGGTCATGCCATCGTTAAAATCATGATGCTCCGCTGGCCCCGATCGGCCAACCGAAAAGTCGGGCAGCCATCGCGACCAAACCGGCGAGCAACGCTATAAACGGGCGGACATGACCGACCATGTCCGTGGTTGACCATCGTTGGCTGCGTCAATGTGCGCAATCATTTGAACCGTATGATTCCGCGATGCAGCGTGGCAATCGTTGACCACCGTTGACCTATGTCAATCCAGCCCTACGAAAGCCGCTGCGAAATCGTCATTCCAGGAACAGACGCAAGGAGATGTCACGTCCAGAACACTGCAGATCTCTGGAGGAACAAACTGCAACCATTTCGCTTGACGGGAGTTCAGGAAATATTACGCTGACAATACGAAACGATGACTGATGCCAGCGGCCGGGACGCACGCTCCCATCAGTGGACACAAGAACTTCCATTGATAGCACAACCGTCCATGTTGACGGGTCTGCGCGATACTGACGCGCGGATAGAGTGTCAGGGAATGCGCCCATGCTTTCGAACAACAACGAGTTCGCGCGCTTGTCGCGACGCCTTCACATCCCCCGCCAAATTCACGATGACTTCACAGTCGTGACCCTCGAATAGAGATTCCCGAAAAACCGAGTTCTGGTCCGAAAGGGTCAGGATTGCCGCTCGTCGTTGGTCCCGCGTCCCTTCGTTTGGGGTTGGCGGCGGGCGGTGGACCCTGTCTGCCTGCCAGACAGAGGGAGGAAAAAGTATGACTGTTTCGCTGATCTATAAAACGCCGCATCACCTGATCCTCAGCGGTGACGTCAAGCAAGCCAACTACAAAAAGGGCACCCATGCAATGCGCGCGCTGCGGAGTTTGGCAATGTCGAGTTCAGATGATGACGACGATGATGACATTCAGACCGTCACAGCCGAGTGGATCTGCAGAAAACTTGTCATCAGCCCGAAGACGCTTGGTCGGATCATTGCCGGCGACGTCACGTTCCCGGACACGCTGTCACTGCCAGGCGGACCACGGCGCTGGAGCAAGTCGGAGTTTCTGACATGGTATCGGGCTCGAAAGAAGAAATCCTGATCGCCGATGAGGACGACATCGCCCCGCTGGAGCGCCTCGCCTACACGATGCGCGAGGCGGCGGTGTCCACCGGCTTCTCGGTGCAGACGCTGTATCGCAAGGCTGACAAGGGCGAGCTGACGATCAAGAAAGTTGGAAAGCGAACCTTCATCACCCGCGAGGAGCTGATCCGATTCCTGGCAGCGGCGGAAGATCGGTAGGAGAACTTCCATGGCTGAACGCGCACATCTCGAACGCCTGACCCGTGAGCTGACCGACGCAGGCCTGCTAGTCGAGGCTGGCTGGATTGGTCTGCGGATTGCCTGCGACCTGCACGACGCGCCTAAGCAGCAACTTGACGACATGCGCAATGCATTCTTTGCCGGTGCCCAGCATGTCTTTCATTCCATCACCGGAGGGTTGCTCGAACCCGGCATCGAGCCGACCGATGTCGATCTGAAACGGATGGACAATATCGACCGCGAGCTGCGCCGCTTCATCAAGGACTTCAATGTCCGCAATATTCCAACGGTAGGATCAGCCTGATGCTCGTTCACCGCCTCACCAAGCAATCCTATGCCGACGCCACGTTCGGCGAACGGCTGGCGATAGAGATGATGAGTGTATCGCTCTGGCCGTTTGAGACTGACGATCGCATTGGCCTGCTGATATCGATGCTGGCGAATGAAGTCGTCAACGTGGTCGAGAATGACGACCAGGTCGAGGCAGTGCTCGATCAATTCCGAATGCATCTGATGAGGGCGCGATATTTCAGATCCTAAAACGAATTCGACGGCCACGCTGTGAACGTGACCGCCGATCCTACCCAGCCGCAGGGGTTTGCGGTGAGCGTCAGTAACAGGGAAAAGCTATGGCAAAGAGAGTCAAAAAGCAATCGGAACCGGTGTTGCAGGAATCGGAAACGGTAAATCTCGGCACGCTGCTTTCGAGTACGGCGATCTATCAGGCGTTTAAAGTCTGGCTTGTCGGCACCACGCCGCTGATCACGCATGCATGGAGCGAAAAAGCCAAGCGACAGATGTTGGAGAAACAGGTCAAGGCAACCAAGGCTGGCAAGGAAGCCCGAGATCCGCAGGAAGACTTCATCAACTCGCTTTACGAGATGGGCACGGACAAGAGCGGCAAGCCTTATTACGGCTTCCCGGTCACCGGCATTAAAAATGCCATCCTGAGTTCGGCGCACAAGGACAAGGGCGTGCCGCGGTCCGTGGTGCAGTCCGCACTATGGATGGATGCCGACATGGTCCGGGTACGCCCTGCCCTGGCCGGCGCGATCTGTGACATGCCACTGGTTAGGATCTGGGGCGACCAGCCGCAGATGCGTGAGGACATGGTTCGCATCGGATCGGGGCTCAACAAGACAGCGAACCTTGCCTATCGCGGTCAGTTCACGACATGGGCCATTCGGATTTCCGGCAAGTTCAACGCAACGACACTGTCAGCACAGGCGCTGGCATTCCTGGCAGTTGAATCCGGACTGTGTGTCGGCCTTGGTGAGTGGCGTAACGAGCGCAAGGGCATCTTTGGTGCGTTCCGTTTAGCCGAGCCAGCCGAGCAGGAAGAATGGGAACGGTATGCTGCTGGCAAGGGGCCGCTGCCGGTTCATCAGCAAGAATTTGCGCAAGCGGCAGAGTAGTCACGCGGAGCAAGTAAGCCAATGGTGCAGTATGTCTTCAAAGATAGCCCGCTTCGTATCAAAAATGCCAAGCGGGCGAATCCACAAAAGATCGGTGAAGCGCTCGACAAGATCCGTCGCGAGACGGTTGGTCGCTTCAATTCGAAGGCCATCGTCAATGCCGCGCGAAGTGACACGCACTATCTGCACCGTCATTTCGAGTGGAAGGATTCAATTGCCGCCGACAAGTATCGACAGGATCAGGCGCGTGAACTGATTTCGTGCATCGATATCGTTGTCGTCGACAAGAGAACCAAGGATGAGCAGCGATTGCCTGCCTTCATTTCACTGCTCGAACATGGTGGCCGGCGATATCACACCGTTGAAGACGTGATGAATTCAACGGATCTCCAGGCGATCGCGTTGCGGCAAGCCGAGAATGATTTCCTGGCTTACGAAAAGCGGCTGCAACAGTTCTCTGATATCTGCTCGGCGATCAAGGCCGCGCGTGAACTGATCGCAGCGCGACGGCAAGCGAATGAACAGCGACCTAACGCGTAGCACATTTGGCATGGTTTGGTCCGGCGCGTCACGGCCGTGTTTAACGATGTTGAGTTGGGCCGGGTTAGGCAGAGCAGAGCGGTACATGGCAAGGCAGGCAATGCAGTGACACGCAGCGCTTGGGTTCGGCAACGCCAGGTCAGGTCCGTTCGGGCAAAGTTTGGTTGAGCAAGGCAGGCATGTCGCGGTTCGCTTGTGTAGGTCGCGATTTGTTTAGGTGCTGCTGAGTGCAGGATAGCTCGGTAGACACTTGGCGGAGTTTGGCAAGGCAGGAAAGGCTTGGCGCGTTGCAGATTAGTAAGGCTCGGCATGGATGTGTTTAGTCAGGCCGAGTAGGTCTCTGTATGTTTTGGCAGGCTTCACAAGGCGCGACATTGTTCGGCCGGTTGGAGTTTGGCGATGAAGTGTAAGGCAGGCAAGGCGGTGCGGTGCCGTACTGTGTCGGACATGGTGTGTTCAGGCGAGGCTTAGCACGATGAAGCATCGTGAGGCACAGCGGAGTAAGGCGCGGCAAGGCAGGCGGTGATGGGCGAGCCTGGGTCAGGTTCAGACCAGCAAGCTTAGGCACGGCGAGGCAGGCATAGCGAGGCCCGGTTCGACGGTGCAACGCGCAATTAAAGAGCGGTGCGTCGCAGAACGGTTCGTCCAGGCAAGGCAGGTATGGCTAAGCGGAGCAAGACATGGTTGCGCAAGGTTCAGCAAAATTGTGTTCGGCTGCGTTAGTTTGGTTTTGGCAAGGCAGGCGAAGCACGGTCTGGAGCGGTGTAGCACGCTGGAGTGCGGCCGGGTCCAGCAGTGTCAGGCAGGCAAGGCGACGAATGGCCGTGTTCGGTCTTGTTCGGCACGGCTCGGTCTAGCGTAGCGCGGGCAGCAACTGCCCGGTTCGGCAAGGCAGGCAAGGCGAGGCTCGACCAGGCGAGATGGGCTTAGGCATGGTCAGTCCCGTCAATGCGAAGCAGGCGTGGTCGAGCATAGCGGTACGAGTCATGGCTGTTCGGAGCGGAGCGGAGCAAGGCGAGGTAAGGCAGGCATAGCAAGGCTTGTTCAGTTCGGGCGCGTTCGAGCGGTGCGTTTAAGTGAAGCGTGGCATGGCGAGGCGGGTAAGGCGTAACGCAAATGGTCAGAAGATTCCTACTGGCGATTTTTGCAGGCACTTTGTTGGCTGTGACGGCGTTCGCCCTCACCCGCTCCGCCGTGACGCCACCGGTTGTCGCCGCTACTGATCTAGCGCCAGGACTGACACCGGATCCGTTTATTGAAAATTGGATCAGCGCCGCAATTCCGCTGGCGCTCAAGAACGCTGAACTAACCCCGGTCTTCGCCGCTGTCATTCGTCCGCCTCGTAGCAGGGAGGATAGTGAACCGGCGAAGGTGGCGGTGGCGGCGGCACGAAACGACGTGCCTCAAACTGTAGCGGCGACTGCAAGCGCCGGCCGCCATCGAAACATTTGCGAGCGCCACAACATGCGCAAGGTCAAGCACGGCAGATATGGATGGAGGTGCCGCAAATGACCGAGCCTTTAACGAAGCCCTGGACCGAGATCGTGCCGCACATCTATTCGCCGGACTATCAGGCGATGGGCGATTGCCGCGTCTGCGGTCATGAGCAGAACCAGCCATGGCATTTGTATTCCTGTGTGAGGGAGGATCCGCCAATGACCGCGATTGATATGACCCGCATTGAACTGCAGAACGCGGAGTTCGATGCCCTGGTCGCGCTCGGCAAGGCCTACACGAATCTGCCGGCCGTCGTCGATGACGATTATCCCGAGATGCGCGCACGGTACGAGACCGCGCTGCGAACCTTCATGTTCGCCCTGGAAGCCAACGGTCGCATGATCAGGACACCGCGATGACCATCACCGCCAAAGAATTACGCGACGCCACCGCGCGTGGTGAGGGACCGCTGGCCAAAGCCGCGGACGATGAGCCGGTGTTTCTGTTGCGGGGGCAGGACAATCTCGCCGGCCAGCTGGTCAGCCAATGGGCAACGCAGGCCGGGCTGCTAGTGCCGACCTGCGACATCGATGGCTTTGACAAGAAGGTGGCAGAAGCGCGCACCATCGCCGAACTGATGCAAACGTTCCGTGTGCGCAAAAACCCAGATTGAAGGCAGTCATGATCGAAGCCCGCAACATTGTCTCGGAAGAATGGGCGCGCGCGGTCGAGGAGTTCGAGCTGCGCCCAGGATCCGTCACTGAGACCGTGGTGGCGCGCATCGTCAACCGCATCGATGAAGCCTCGAACCGTGAACTCGGCAACTTCTATCGCATCGCGCATGATGGCTTCGAAGGCCATGTGATCGGCACCTATCGCACCCGTGAAGGCAAGAGCGGCGTGGTGCTCCAACAGGTCGGCACCAAAGTCGTGCATGTCTATTCCGAAAAATGGTTGCACGCCGATGGCTGAAATCGTCAAGGTCCAAATACCATTTTTCAGCAACGATCCGGAGGAGCTGGTGCTGATCTATTCCAAGAACCGCAAGAACCTCCGGCAGCAACCGCTGTCGAATGATGCGCGGCAGCAGATGGGTGACGATCTAAAGGCCTTCTTTGAAGGCGAGTTTCGCCGCGGCCAATGGATCCTCGGCAAGCGCGTCGGCTATCAGGACTGGTGATGATGGGCATCGAGGCCAAGGGGTACGATCCGCAATGCTACGTGCTGGCAAAGCACGTTCTGCAGGACGATCCGTGCCGGACAGATCCGGATCTGCATGCGGCCTGTTGCCATGATCTGGCGCTGGTGATTCAGCAGGCGATCGAGGGCTGGCTGTTCATCAACGACGATATCGTTCACGTTCTGGAGCGCGAGAGATGACCGAGCTGAACGCCGCCATACGCAATATCCCGCTGCCGGAACGTCTGGTACGCCGGCCGGTATCGTCGCGCGGATTCCCGGTGCCATGGTTTGTCACGTACCGTGATGGCGATTGGGACTTTGTGAATCTGGATCCGGAGAAGTTAGCAATCGCCTACCGGCAACAAACCTGTTGGCTGTGCGGGGAGAAGCTGGGTCAGTTCAAGTCGTTCGTCATTGGCCCGATGTGCAGCATCAACAGGGTGACGAGCGAGCCGGCACAACACAAGAGCTGTTCCGAATACGCCGTCAAAGCATGTCCGTTCCTGGCGAGGCCGGGCGCCAAACGAAATGCTCATGCAACGATGGCGCCCGGAAATATTCCCGGCATTCACCTCGATCACAATCCCGGTGCCAGCCTGGTCTGGACCACCAAGTTCTACAAGCCGGTGCGGGTGGATGGTGGTGTGCTGTTCGAACTAGGTGACCCGGTCGAGGTGAGCTGGTGGGCGCACGGCCGCAAGGCAACGCGCGCCGAGATCGACGCCGCGATTGCCAAGGGAATGCCCAGGCTGCGCCAGGCTGCAGCCATGCAAGGCTACGAAAGCATGATGGAGTTGGAGCGCTATCTGCAGCGCGCCGAGAAGCTGTTGCCGGCGGAGTAGATGTCATGACCAAGATTGAATACCAGCTGTTCGAGGACATTGTCGCCGGCAAGCCAGCCGATCTCGGATCCACCATGATGGTGTTCTCGATCGGAAGTGCCGGCATCCTTCATAGCAAGGCGCTGGCTTACGCCGTGATGTCCTGGCGCGCGCTCAAGATCAAGCCATCGACTGCAATCGTGATGCATTTTGGCGGCTACGATGACGACCCGCGCGAGCTATGGACGATTCCGGAGGTGCGGAAATTTGTTCAGAAATTCTGCGCCAAGACCAGCGCACATAAGCACCCGGCACTGGATCCGACGTCACGCGCCTGGCTGCTGGCCTGCAATGTCGAGCCCGGCTTAAACGTCCGCGTAGACATGGTCACGGTCGAGGAATCGCTGGACCAGTCGATGGAATTTTTCAAATCACGTTTGGGGAAGCCTCATGAAGATTGAAACGACCATCCGAGCAGACCTCAGCAAACTCGCCATCGAGCGCTGCCGCAAGGCCTTCATGTCGGTAGGCCAGCTGATCGACCATGATGACCAGCGCATCGCACTGCTGATCGCTGTGGCGATCGACATGACACGCGGTGCCGCCGGCATGATTGCGGAAAACGAGGAAGGCATCAGTGAGGAGCAGGCACTGGCAACCGCGGTGACGAATCTTTTGCGCGGGCTCGGCGTCAGAATTTCCGAACAAGCCATTGAGGCCCGCGGATGAAAGCCTGGGAACGATCGGCCGCAGCTCGGGCTATGACGATCGACTATCGCTATCGGACATCGATGCCGATCCGCGACATGCATCGCGATGGCCGTATCGTGTTTTGGGTTGACATCTATGGGTGGTCCGGCAGCGAGGTTTGTATCATTCCTGGCGGCGATGCTCCCACGATCAAGGCAGTAGAGCGGCTCGGTCTCGACCCGATGCGCTACCAGGCCTGGATTTGGGATGCCCCGACTTCAACGAGGGAGAAGGCAAATGCACACCAAGGATTTGCTGGCTGACGCTTTGGAAGCTGTCGGCTTGAACGTCATGGCCGCACAAGCGCGCACCGGATATTATCACGACTTCATGTCGCCGCTCGATTTGCCCGAGATGCAGCTAGTCGAGGATCTCGCTGAGATGGCGGCGGTCAGTACCAACAGGGAAGATATCCTGGAGCTGCGCGCGCGGGTGATCAACGGTGACTTTGATGCATCGACCGAAGAATCCGAAGAATGGGCCGCGTCGCAGGAAGGGCAGGACACGTTCCGGAGACTAAGTCAGAAATGAGCAACATGACCCGGCTGCCGGGCGTGCCCGATACCGACGACGTTAGACCGGGTATGGCGCACTTCACCGGCACCGGGCCACTCGGCTCGACCTGCGGGACGTGCCGGCATCGCGGCTACTACCGAAAGGGCAAGGACAAGGTCAACCCGCGCACCCAGCTAATCGAGAGCAAGCAGGTCAGGACCATGGGCTGTCGCGAATTCCTCCGACTGACTCACCGCCACGGACCGCCCGTGTTCAAGGAATGGGCCGCGTGCAAATATTGGGAGGCGCGCAATGATAAGTGAGCAGGATCCGCCACGCACCTACCGCGCCGATCTCAAGCCCGGTGATCGCGTCGTCTACAGGGTGCCGGGTCGAGTATCCCATCGCACTGGCGTCATTGTCGGTGAGAGCAAGGGCGACGCCCACGCCTGGATGATTATCAAGGACGGCACCAAATGGCCGCGCGGGATTCACAAGAGCTTCTGTCAGCCGGAGAAGGTTGACCATCTGATGAGGGATTAAGGAGATGCGGAAAAAGGATCAAAGACCAAAGCCAACCGTCAAGGGTGATGTGTACGAGCGCGATGAGTTCAAGCGCTGGGCCAACGACATGCGACGCCGGCTGATCCCGAAGATGGAAGGATCGAACAGCGTGCTGATGTTGGCGCCGGACCTGAGTGCCGACTTCGACATCAACTTCGCGCTACAAATTGGTGCGACGATCCTATTGGAGAAACCGCTGATCCTGGTCATCCATCCCGGAAGAATCGTACCACCCAAACTTCGCGCCATCGCTGACAAGATCATCGAGGTAGACCTTGACGGCGTAACCATGAACGACGCCGAGATTCAGGAACAGATCCGGCAGGCGATGGTGGACCTGGGGAAACAGTGATGACAGACGACGTCGTTGACGATGTGAAACCCGAGATCCGCCAGATGCTCACCGCCGAGCAGGTGATGGAAAAGATCCCGATTAGCCGGGCTAAGCTGCACCGGATGGAGCACGATGGCCGCTTTCCCCGCGGCCACATGATGGGGCCACATCGCAAGCTCTGGTTCGCCGACGAAGTCATCGCATGGCAGAAAAGCCTGGACGATTAGCCTGCCACCCCATTTTTCTATATTCACTGGTCAACGCCGCTTGAGATTAGCCCATATTAGCCCAAGCCAGTCCGGTGAAATGCAGAAGTCAACAATATCAATAACTTGCGTCGCTTGCGCCCTGTTCATGGACCGTGTATATGAAATGACTAGAGCTTAAAGAAATGAGAAAGACCCTATAAAAATAGGGATTTCCGTTTCAGTATGTTCCAGTCATTCCGGGCTAACCAAATCGATCTCGCGTCTCTCGTTAGCCGGGCTAACCAACACAGGCGGGGCTAATCGAATGCCAGTTCACATCGGCGAAAAGCATCTCAAAAAGAGCGACGTGCGCAAGACCTACAGCGACAAGCTTGTCCAGGGCTTCGCATTGCGCACCACCCCGCTCGGGGCATTCACGTTCTACTATCAGTACCTCAACAAAAAGACCGGCAAGCGAGATTGGCAGTTCATCGGCGCCTATCCGGAATGGGACATCGATCGAGCACGCAAGGAAGCGCGCCGGTTGGCTGGTCTGGTCGACGACGGTGCCGATCTCAAGGCCGTGCGTCGTCGTCGAGTTGAAGAAAATGTTGCCAGCTCGATTACCTTCAAGCAGCTGGTCAAAGAATATATCGATGACTGCAAGTCACTGGTGAGGAAGCGTTGGGGCATGGTCCCCAGGAAGGAAAGCTGGAAGGATATTGAATCGGCGTTGAAGCGCGCGGTGCAGCGGTGGGGATCAATGCCCGCCACCGAGATCACTGACAGCGACGTGATGGATCTCTATCAAACCTACGTCGATGACGATCACATTCCCCAGGGCAACCGCATTCGCACTTTGCTGCATACTCTGTTCAAGTGGGCGATCGTGCCGCCGCGGAAATATCTCACGACGAATCCATGCACCAATCTTCCGGAGAAACTGGAGGAGGTTCCTGTCGATGCCGCCGAGCATCCGGAGGGTCGCGTTCTGGACGCGAAAGAGCTTCGCCGATTCTGGTTAGGTCTGGACGATCCCAAGTGTCCTGGCGATCGACTCAGCAAACTGGCGTATAAATTGTATCTGGTCACCGTGTTGCGCGGCTGCGAGATCTGCGCCATCCCGAGCAGCGGCGTCATGCCCAGCGTATCCAAACCTGAGACCATCACGATCCCGCTGGAAGTTTTGAAAGGACGTCGCTCCAGAACGTCACGTCCGGTAACCCAGCCATTGAATTCACTGGCGCGCGAAATCATCGCCGAAATTTTCAAGGATGATGAGGGCCGACGTTACGCATTCCCTGGCAGCGGAAAGCGACAAGGCAAATGGATGGATCAGAAGACGCTTGCGCATTTGCTAAATCGCAAGGCGGCCGATCGCGCCGGCAAGGAAGGCATTCTGCAATATCTCAAGATCGGTCACTTCACACCGCATGATCTGCGGCGCACGGCGGCGACCATTCTTGAGCAATTAGGGTATGATGAAAAAGAGATCGGCAAGGTGATGACGCACAAGCCAACAGCCAAGGACGCCTCGCCAGTCACGCGCGTGCACTATCTTGTACCCAAGCAGATCATCGCCAAGCCGATCGACCGACGCGTTGAAGCGCTTGATGCTCTCGACGTTGCGCTGCGCGAGATTATCGGGCTCAAAAAACTGAGACTGGTGGCATGATGTCAGATGCATCCGATCTTGAAGAACTACGTGCCGTGTTCGACCACCGCTGGGAAGCTGACCAGCGCGCGATCAAGATGTGGCAGGCGGCCAACCCTGGCAACGATCTGGTGTGGCCAGATCATGCCGATCTGGTGGTCTGGCTACTGACCGAACTGGACGTTGTTCGACGGCTGGTACGAGTCGACGCCGCCCTCGCCGGCCAACTCAGCCGCTCAATGACAGAGAACGCCCGGCTCAAGATCGAGATCGACAAGCTGAAAGCTGACAATGCAAGATCAAAAGGATGAGCAAAAGCTAGCCGGCGACGCAATGGACGCGGCGCGGAAAAGCATCGCCGACGGCGAGGCTATCCTGCAGAAGGCACGCGATGACTACCGTCTCGACGAACCAGACGATGCCGATGGCCCAAAGATGCAGACCTGGAAACAGGGCGGCTTTGTCGAGCCGGCACCATCCCCGCTGAATGAATCGCTGGTTGAGCTGATCAAGCACATCGTCGAGTTCGAGCGCGCCGGCCGCTGGATCTCGGCCGCGATGGCGCTGGCCCGGCTGCGCGAACAATATGACGGCTTTGATACCAGGGATCTGCCGGCGGACGAGTCGGCCTGGGAAGCCTTCACCGCCAAGCACGTCCCGATGCCGCCGGCACGGATCGCCGAACTGATCGGCTACATGGTGCACAGCGGCGACCTGATCAGCTGTCAGAAGTGCAGCGCCAAATCAAAGGCGGTCTGCGGTTGCGGAGCGCCCTACCTCAGCACCCACCGTTGGGCGCCGCGGTGCGAGACCGTGCAATCGGCCAAGGCAAAGGAACCGACCGCGCTCGATCGCGCCACTGCAGCAATTGCCGCCCATCCCGAGAAATCGGACCGCGCGCTGGCGGCCGAAATTGGTGTGTCACATCAAACGGTTAAACGTGCTCGCCAGGCGGTAAAGACGGCCGGCGCCGATGTTACAGACGATGTTACAGTTGACCAGCGGGTCGGCCGTGACGGGCGCTGCCGCAAGCTGCCCGGCGGAGCCATCAGTTCCCGTTCTTGACATTAGACGTAGTACGTACTATCTCTTGGTTTCGATTCGTTTTTTTTGAAACAAGGAGACCGATAAAGTGACGTCTAGGAAGAATGGCCACCCCGGCGAGATCCTCGCCAGGAAGTTTATGGCGCCCGCGGATCTGTCCGCCAACGCGCTGGCGCGTGAACTCGGCGTGCCGCCGAACCGTATCAGCTCGATCATTAACGGCTCCAGGGGCCTCACCGCCGACACGGCGCACCGGCTGGCGCGCTACTTCAAGACCACGCCGGAGTATTGGATGGATCTCAAGAACAATTACGAGCTGGCGCAAGCACGGGCGGAATCGGCCAAGGAGTATGCCGAGATCAAGCCCGGCCCAAAGATCGCTGAGGCAGCAGAATAAAAAGAGGGCCGCCCCTCCCGGAGGAAAAGCGGCCCTCTCCTCGCCCGCACTGGGGCTGGGGGGTAGTGCGGGCTAGCCGTAGGCGTTACCCAGCGTTCGCGCCAACGCGATCACCGCCTTGGCATGTGGTTCATTCAGCTTCATCATAGCTTCGGCAATATCATGGCCCTCCCTGGTCGCCATGAAGGTCGACATCTTCGACGGGACCGCTCTGCCGGTGCCGTTGCCGTTGCCGCCCATGAAGTAGTCGATCGAGGTGTCCAGAATGCTGCAAAGAGAATGCAGTCGGCTGGCGCCAACCCGGTTAACACCCTTCTCGTATTTCTGCACCTGTTGAAAACTGACGCCGAGCCGATCGCCGAGCTGTTCTTGGCTAACACCCAGCTCCATTCGCCGGGCACGGATCTTCTGTCCGATCAACAGGTCGAGCGGCGTGACGCCGCGCTTGTTTTGTAGTGCCATCTTCTTGCCGCGAGGTGTCATTTACCTTTGCTCCCATTGGTTCGCTTTTTGGCTGGCTTGGTCTTGTCTCTTTCTTCCTGGCGCTTCTCCAGCCATAGCTTGCCGGACTTGCGTTCCTTCTCGATATCGATGTCGTGATCTTTTACGTACTCCGTCTTGTATCCCAACGATGACAGGACGGCTTGCAGAGTGGCGTTCTGAGGCCGCTTGGTGTCGCCGTGAAACCAATTGTTCAGAGTCGTCGCACTGACCGAACTGATGTCAGAGACCGCAGTGAGATTGGTGAACAGACCTTCGTCCATCACGATGGTCCGGACTCGATCGATGGCAGGATCTTTATCGATCATGTTGTAGGTGCGGTACATCCGCAGCACACCTCTAGCCATTGGCTGTTCCCTCCGCTGGCGTCTCGATCTTGAGACCCTTGGCGGTCAGCTCATAACCCGTGCCGTTCTTTTTGATGAGGGAAGCTTTTCTGGCGCGATCGAGCACGCCGGAAATGGATTTCGGTGACATGCCCTTGCTGGTCATTTGCTGCCGCAACTCGATCGGCGCCTTCGGACCATCGGCCAGCAATTCGCGCAGAACGATATTGCCGGATCCTGGAATGGCGCGGCCCTTCGGACCATGCTTGACCTTTGCAGCTTTCTTCGGTGTCGATGCCGGCGCCGGCAGTGCTAGCGCGCCACCGAGCTGCGCACGCGCTTGAGCCGTCAGCTGATGCTGACCCTTCTCGACACCAGGTTCGACGAGGCCTTTTTTCTTTAGCTGGTGTATTGCTCCATAAGCGCGAGACTTCGCTCCTCCGACGGCGCGACTAAGTTCGCTGACAAATTTCGGCCCTTCCAAAAGCAGCTTGATAATAATCTGTTCGGAGTTACCGCCATTGCCTTTGGCCGCTGCCTTCTCCAGTTCTTTGCGACCAGGGCCCTGGCCGCCATGGCCAAGATCCAGGTGCAAATCGACAATTCCCGGCATGTCATGAAGCTTGCGCAGCACGGTGCCGAGCGCAATTTCTTCGACTTCAAGTTTGATGGGGAAAGTTTTGGGCATCACATTGTCCCTCTGCTTGAGTTCAGAGTGAATGTGAATCCAAGGCGCAGCAGGCGGAGGCGGCTTAAAACGCGCCGCACGAGGTTTCCTCGGCCTTTAATCACACACACTTTTTATCCCAGCTTGGATGCTGGGTAGCAGAAAGCTAGTACAACCCATGACGGTTGTATAGTCTGGTAGCCGACGCGTACCAAGATTTTTTGTGGAACATGTGCTAAGATGGGGCGATTCACACGCACCTGTCCGATAGGACAATAGACTTTCGGCCTACCTTCCTTCGGGATGGTAGGCCGTTTTGTCAGTTAGCCCTCCTCCGGCCAGACGATGGCGACAATACGCTTGCTGTAATTCCCGCGGATGTGGCCATCCCAGCCCTTAAGATCGTTGTGCGCGCTGCGGAAAGCATCAATGCTATCAGCAACTTTGTCAGCGCCGGCAGCCCGCAAGCGCTGCACCGCAAGTGCGTGAGTGACGTCCTTATTATTCATGTGATCCTCAATGCTTGGTGGATAAAGTAGGTAGCAGGCCGACCATGCGGCCTTCGCTTTGGCCTTCCTGCGGCATGATTTTCAGCTTGCCCAGCACAGCGCGGTTGCCGTGCCGGATGATCTCCATGGTCGCCATGATGAGACCTTCGATCGCATCCTCGCCACTGACGATCACAGCCTCGATCCGACCTGGATGATTCCGGATGCTGTTGCCCTCGCGATAGATCTTGTCGATGTCCGTACCTGGAGCTACTTCCTGGTCCAGGATCCAGGCCTCATCGATAAACGCCACCCTCACCGCACCGCATGCCTTGAGGAAGGTACGCACCTGCGCCACCGCTTCGTCCTTGGTGCCGGGCGGACCGGCTAGAACGTAGTTGTTACCCTCCGCGTCGATCGCGTGATACATCGGCGAGAGCTGGCCCTGTTTCTTGAACAGATGCTCGGCGCGGCTGGCCACGTACTCGACGAATTTGCGCAGTGTCGTTTCAGTCATTTCTTTTCTCGCGGATGGAGTCCGTGAAATCGATCGTGACAAAGCTTCGAACAGAACGCGCCGTTGTGAGTCCGGCGGCGGTTACCGCGCATGGTGTAGAACACCAATAGTTCATCCGGAGTGCCCTGGCAGTCCGAACACGTCATGCCCATCGGTTCAATAACTTCCTTGCAAAGGATGATGTTGAACGTATCGGGCCCTGGCTTTTCCGGCGATTTCAAGCGGCTGTCTCCAGATCCAGCACGGCGATATAGAGATCGTCCTTGGCAATCGTCTCCAGGAGATCGCGCGCCAACTTTGCAGTATCGATGCCCAGCATCTGCGCCTTCTCACACAAGGCGGATAGCGCAGTGTCGCTGAGATCGAGCGGCGCCGCCGGCAACAGCGTCAGCGGACGCTTCTGATACTTGCCGCCCTTGCGCAGCGAAATACCACGGCGCGAGCACTGCACCTGCAGCGTCTCCTTGGTGCAGCCGAACAGCTCGGCGATCTCAACCTTGTTCTTGCCCTGCGCGATCAACGCCGGCACGCGCTCGTACATCTCTGGTGTCAGGATCCCTCTCATGACGCCACCTCCGCGGCGTTGGCCTTGCTATACATCCGCGAAATCGTCGAGACGTTGACGTTGAAGCTTTTGGCGATCTGCCGCTGCGAGTCACCGGCTGCCAGCCGTGTCATTACCTCGCGAGCCTGATGCGGCGTCAGCTTCGGGGCTTGGCCGCCGAGCGGCTTGCCTTCGGCACGCGCCCGCGCCCGCCCTTCGCTGCAACGCGAAATGATCAGCTCGCGCTCGAATTCGGCAAGACCAGCCAGCACCGTCAACATCAGACGGCCGTGTGGCGTGGTGGTATCGGCCCAGGAATCGCCGAGCGACTTGAAGTTGGCGCCGGCCTTGCCGATCTGTTCGATGATCCGCAGTAGATCCAGCGTCGAGCGCGCCAGCCGGTCAAGCTTGGTGATGACAACCAGATCGCCGGGCTGCAGCTTGGCCAGCAGCTTTTCCAGCTCACGGCGCTGCTTCACGCCCGAGACTTTCTCGCTGTAGATCTTGGTGATGCCGGTCGCGGCCAGCGACTGCAGCTGCGTTTCCAGCGTCTGGCCGGTGGTGCTGACACGGGCATAGCCATACGTCGTGCTACCCGTGGCATAGCTATGAAATGGTTTAGCGTCTTGCATTGTTCCCTCTAGGTCCGTAGGTCCGATATGTTGTACGTAGTACGCCCTACGGACTAAGTCAAGCCTTTCGAACCGGATCGCCATCCTGAAATGCAAAAAGAATCTCGGCGGCGGTATGCACGGTAAAGCGACTCTCATCATTGAATGAGCGCATCTGCGCCCACTCCTCCGCCTGCCCCTTCTTGGCGAACGCCGCCACGATCCGCTGGTCACGCCGGACAATGAACGGCAAATTGCCCTGCACGTCGTCGATCGCAACCAGTGCCGTGCCGGTCTCTCTGCGCATTGGTACAGCCATCACTACCTCCGAAACAATCTGTTGAAAAACACCATTAAGAAAAGCATCGTCCGCGGAAAACGCTGGCTAAGCCATATCAACGCCCAAACGAATGCCGCAAATGTGCCGATCACAATGAACGGCCACCTGATGAAGTACCAGACGATTGCCACCGCGATCAGGAATGCAAAGCAATGCCAGGTTTGCAGGCCGGACGGTGCAATCGCCGCGGCCGGAGCCGGTCCTGGGGGTGCGTGCGGCTTGGCTGTTGGCATTGGCACCAGATGGCGGTTGCTCATGGTTCCCTCGTTGCATTCTGTGGTAACTGTGGTATATACACACCATACACATACCTTGCAAGAGATTCTGGAAATGAAAAAAGCTATCGCGACCGTTGTTGAAACCAAGCGCCTCCACATGATTGTGCCCCTGTCATGGGTCAAGAAGGTTGACGCTTGGCGACGGCGCCAGCCTGACCTGCCGAACTTTTCCGAAGCCGTCCGCCGGCTAAGTGAGCAAGCCCTAGATAGTGGGAAACTAGATCATGAGCGTGCTGGTCATCGGGCCAAATGAGAAGACTGCAATCCAGGAAGCTGTAAGCAAGGCGAAAGCCAGCGCAATTCCGTGGGAAGTGCTGCAGCCGATTGTCGACGCTGCACTAAGCGACAGCGTGTCGGTCGATCTCGACGATCGCAAACCCGGCATCAAGGAAGTACGCCAACAATATCCGGCACAACGACTTAAGCTCGGCACCTATGAGGTGGCGATCTCGTTTGAACATCAGCCCAACGGCCTGTTCCGGCACCTGTCGATCTCGACTGCCAATAAGGACCGGATGCCCGGCTTGGAGGTGGTTATCATCGTGCTGGAGGAATTCGGTTTCTCCGGCTGGCCGCTGCGGCGACCGAACCGGACCTGGATCGAGGAATTCGAACCGGGCTGGCGCGCGTTCAATGTGCTGGAGCTGGAGCCCTATGAAAATTGAGACCTTCGAACAGCACTGCCTGGACTGCGGTGGCTTTATTTTTCGGCCCGGCCCATGTGGCGGGCTGTCTCAGAACATCGAATGTGTCAGCTGCGGCGCGCGCCTTAACGTCGCCTTCTGGCACGGCCAGTTCGTGATGGCGCAACGCATCCCCAGTGAGAAGGAAGGCGGCGGCGAGTGGCGGGAGGATCTGTTCCCGAAGGTGCTGCAATGAGCGCACATCTCGAAAAACTGGTGAGAGAATGGCGTGATGCGCAGAAGGCAATCGACGCCATGACGGTGAAAGAGCGCAACCAGGACCGCGCACCGTTGGACCGATTAATTGCCGCGCACAACGCCCTGATCAAATATGCCGATGAGGAAATGGGATGAAGGATCCGCTCGACGCAAACCTTCAATTGATCGCCGACAACATCGACGAGATCGAGGTCACCGACAATGCGGAGGACGCCGACGTTCTAGTCTGTCCGTTGGCCACCAAGCCGCTATTCCTGCCGGACAACCTTGTTGCTCACTGCGCAAAATGTTTTCGACTAGTTCAGCATCGCCCTCACGTTCCAAAGACGCCTGAGAAGCTTTGCACCGATTGCGCCAAAAAGAGTATCGCCGAGAACAAGGGCTCCGAGTTGATGATCACCAAGGAAAGCGTCGATGACATCGTCAGGGAAATTCAAAAGAAGGTCACGAACTAGATGACCAAAGTCATTCACGTCGATACCGCGGCACAAGCGTTCGAATTGCTGCGCACCGAAACCGGTCCCAGGACCAAGCCAGTCCGCCAATGTGGCGATTGCCAGCTGTGCTGCCGGCTATTGCCGATGCAGGATAACGAGCCCTGGCGTCCTGGCGCGTCGATCAACAAGGCGGCCGGCGAGCGCTGCCCGCATCAGAAGTTCGGAAAAGGCTGCGGCATCTATGCCAAGCGTCCGTACTGCTGCCAGATGTGGAATTGCCGTTGGCTGGTCGAGGATGCCGGCGAGACGGCACGGCCGGACCGCTCGCATCTGGTCATTGATGTAATGCCGGACTTCATCACCGCGATCGACAACGAGACCGGAAAGAAGCATCAGATCCAGGTGGTCCAGGTCTGGATCGATCCGAAGTACCCGAACGCCCATCGCGATCCAGCGTTCCGGCGCTGGCTGGTCAAGCAAGCGGAGAAAGGCATTGCCGCGTTAATCCGGTTCAATGAACGAGACGCCCTCACGATCATGGCACCGCCACTGCTCCCAAGCGGCGAATGGCTTGAGATCCGCGGCGACTCGACTGAGAAAACCCATACGCTCGACGACATGGTGAACGCGCTCGGCGGTCAGGCAAGAGTGGTGATTTCAAAATGACGGACTATTGAGGGGGGCGGTGATCAGGCCATCGATCGCCGGCACGCCAGCGTCGCGTGCGGCGGGGGCAAGACGCGAGAACCCTGCCTCCCTCAATATTCCCTCTCAAAATGGTGAAACAAATGATCGACCTGATTCAGTCCATCATCATGATCGCAATCGGCCTCGGACTGATCTTCAACGCGATGTCGACGCGCCGGCTGATCAAGGCGGTGGAGTCCTGTACGCAGCTCACCGTGATGGCGATCCTGTATCAACAGCGGAGGCTATTTTGATCGAGGAAGATAAGGAGCACCGCGAAGTCTGGTTCATCTTTTCGCCGCGTGACGATTCCTGGGCGAACATTCGCATCGCCACGTTCACGCGAGCATTCAATGCACCGCATACCGAGTTGGTGGTGATCCACAATGAGATCGGCTCACGGATGGGCGTGAGAGTGTGGGAAGACATTGTGGAAAGCGAGGGCTGGTTCAAGGTCCGGCCGATTGAGATCCCGACGCCGGCCGACGTGCTGGCGGCATCCATCAGAGCACAGGAACAACGGTCCGGCGCACCATCTGATCGACAATTTGAGACGGACCGAGCTGATGACAATTGATCTCGACAAGGTCGAAGCCGCACTGCAGCGCGCAGCCTACAAGGCTGTGCACGGCACGCGCGAGGACAAGCAGGGAAGATTTTTTACGGAGAACGACATGATCAACACGGATGACATCCCCGAAGCCGATGAAGAATGGTTCAAGAAAGCGATCCTGCGGCTACCGAAAAATGCGGAGAATGCGATGACGATCAACCACGACACGCCTGCCCATGAAGGCGACGATCCCGTGGTGTTCGCTGCGCTCGGCGGTTTCACCTGCTCGATCTGCGCGCCGAACAGCATGACCAAGGCTGAGATCGAGACGTTCGCGGCCACGCAATTTCCCGGTCGCTGGCAATCGATCAACAAGGCCGAACTCGGGATGGGCTCCCCCACCCCGAACCCGTGCAATCAGGCGCCGGACCGGCGCACCCATTGGTTCATGATGTGGATCGAGCCTAGATGAACGACGACATCGTTCAATTCATTTTCAGAGTCACCAAGGAAGCGGTCGATCGCGGTAAGCTATCGATCTGGACCGTGTACGATCATCCGCTTGATTATCCAGACGCGTTCGTCGCCAGGCGCGGCGAGGCCGGCAAGGATGGCCATCAACCGACCAGCGATGCGATAGCTGGCGAGCTGGCTGACATCCGTATGGCTATGGAATTGTGCGGCTTCGTTTGCATGCCGCGGGCGGATGTTGACCCGCCCCACATCGTCGAGAGTTGGATGTAATTCTCGCCTTACGGTTGTATGCGATACGTATCTAGCAAAAGCAGAATCTCAAATTATTTTCGTCAATGATTACGGTCGCGATACGGCCGTAAGTCATTGATCATGTCGCTTCGCTCCGCAGTTGTATTTGAAATCTGCTACCATGACGCTTGACATAGTACGGACTATGTACTAGATAAGGCCATCAACAACGGAGCAAGCAATGCCAGTTCGCTATGAATGGGATATAGAGACGGTCGCCGCCGACGAACATGAAGACATCCTAGATCACGATCATCGGACCAGGCTGTCAGAGTTCGGTATGGAGGAGTTGATTCACGCCATCAACCAGGACCGTGAGCCCGGTAACGAATTCACCCGGCTGGTGCTGGTGCGCGATCGGTACGATGAAGGCGGCGTGATCTGCCGATCGTGGGCCTATCTGACCGATGACAAGAAAATGCCAGAACAGTTTCTGGACGCTAACCAGCGGCCGGTCGCCAAGATCCCGAAGCGCTTTGTCGAGGAGTTCAACCTGTGAAGTGCGTATTCAACGACGGCGGTCGAAAGGCCGCCGGTTACAAGGGCCATGCCGGCGACTGTGTCGCCCGCGCCATCTCGATCATCGCCGAGCTGCCCTACGCTGACGTCTATGACCGGCTCGCGCGCGAGATGGGTGCCCAACGCGCCAGCAAGCGAACCAAGAAACAGGCCGCCAGCGCGCGCAACGGCATCTACGTCAAACGCAAATGGTTCAAGGACTATATGGCGGAGTTGGGATTCATCTGGACGCCGACGATGGCGATCGGCCAGGGCTGCAAGGTACATCTCGCCGACGACGAACTGCCGGCCGGCCGATTGATCGTCGCGCTCAGCCGGCACTACACCGCGGTGATCGACGGCGTCATTCACGACACCTATAGCCCGGCGCGGAGCAAGAGCTGGACCATCGAGCCCGACAAGGGCCAGGAATTGAAAGCCAACCAGGGTCGCAATGAGAATGGTGTCTGGACCGAAATTGGCGGCCGTTGCGTCTATGGCTACTGGACAAAGAAAAACGGCCCCGGACACTAGGTCCGGAGCCATATGAAAGATAAAGGCGAGCGGAGCATTTGCGCCTCCGCTCGCAGGTGTCCGCCTGATAACGAACGCGGATCCCGTTAAACCGTTTCTCTGAACTTGCGTTCGCCCTGCTTTCGCGGCGCCGGCATGCCATCGTCATCGAGCACGGCCGATACGATCTGATCCCGAAGAATCACATGCACCATCTTGTGAACCAGGCTGGAGACGGCAAGGTTGCGGATCCGCGCGCACGAAATCAGGTACTGCGCCTCCTCAGTCTCAACGTCGATCGAATGATGAAAAAGCATCCGTCCCATCACGGCACCTCACTTGCCAGCTTCGAACTCCAGTTCGTCCACGCGCTCGCGCAGCTCGGCGATCGTCGCCTCCGCCGCGGCAAGTCGATCGTGACAGTTCACCGCCATTTCGATGAACTTCGCCACTACGGCAGCGCCCCAGGTCTCCTTGGCGCAGTTCCGACAGAACGTCTGCGCGCTCACTGAGGAGTCGTTGGCGCCACCGCAGATGATGCAGGTGTCGCGGTCAGGCATTTTCGAGGGGCATTGTTAATATCCAGATTAACGATGGAGCGCCACGTATTTGTTCGACGTGCGGTGATTTTTGGGCGCGGTGTGTCTTTCCGGCTATAGCGCCGCGACGCCAACTCGATATGGTTCGCTCCGCAATTCCATCTTTCAAACACCTGGGGGAACTTCGCGATGCGCAAGCATGTTGCGTTGACGGCATTCGTTTGTCTTTTTGCAGCGCCAGCACTGGCGCAGACCAGCACCGCTACCGGTACCGGGGTCGGTGTTTCAGAGTCGAACTCCGGCGCGGTCGCCATCGCCAAGGGCGGCAATAACCTCACCATCAACAACCCGGCCAACACCACATCCACAGCCACCGTCAATTCGCGTGTCAGCGGCACGCAGACGATAAAAAGCGCACCGAGCATGGTAGCGCCTGGGCTCACGGCCGCGGGCCTGGAGACCTGCCTGGGCAGCGCCAGCGGCGGTGTATCGGCCGTCGGCTTCGGCATCACGGGCGGCTCGACCTACAAGGATGAGGACTGCACCGCACGGCTCGACAGCCGGACCCTGTTCGCGATGGGGCTCAAAGCGGCGGCCGTCGCTCGGCTATGCCAGCGGCCCGATGTGTGGCGCTCGATGCCGGAGATCTGTCAGCAATACTGGCCCGTCGGCGTGCCCCTGCCCGCCGGCATCGTTATCGCCGGACCGCGCGCCAATATCACCCTGTCGGCCGACAGCGGTGGCGCCATGCGCGTTGTCGACGGCCGTGACGGCGTCGAAAAGGATTGCCTGAACTACAGCGCCAGCCGGCAGAAGTGCTTCCACTGGGCCGGCGAGCAGCCGGCGATCCCGCGCAAGCGCACGGCGGCGATCACACCTACCAAGACCATCGCCAAGCCAAAGCCGGAAGCCAAGCCGGCAGAAGCTCCGGTGCCGGCTGTCACCAGGCCATCGGATGCACCGAAGGCGACTGAACCGGCTGAGAAGAAATCCTGAATTAGCCGCGGCGCTTCCTGGCGCCGTTGCTAAACCGGCGACCGCAGCGGGGACTGGGGTTGAATCAAACGAAGGAAGCGTAAAATGCGTAAGTTTTTATTGGTATCAGTTGCCCTCTTGCTGACCTCTCCGGCCATGGCCGCTCAGTTCAGCTTCGGCGGCGGCTTCAACTTCGGCAACGTCACAACCGGTGCGGGGACCGCCTCGACCGGTACGGCAGCGGCAGGCTCGCTCGCGGCTGGCCAGAACACCTCGATCGGTTCGGGCTTCGCCACCAACACGCCGGCCGGCGGCCTCACCGCCGCGGTCGGCGCTTCGGCCGGTCAGTCACAGTCGGTGTCCGGCGCGGCCTCGATCGGCAACGGTGCGGCCGTGACGGGCGGCTTCGCCAATAACATCGGCGTCGGTGCCGGCGTCGGTCTCAACCTGCCGTAACTGACGACTGAACTCATCTTGATCCTGTCGATCGCGACATTGGCATGCATGCTAGCCGTGATGGCGATCGATAAAATGAAGTAAAGGCCCGGCTGATCACCGGGCCTGTTACTTTTCAGCAGCCTCGACAAATCGAAGGCGCTGGAGGGATCGGCGGCAGATCCGGAATGTCGCGGCCGTAAGGCTGTGACACCTGCCGCTCAAAACCTCATCGGCTGCACCACCCCGAGCAGCCCGGCAATGGCATAGACCACCACCAGCACCACGATCACCGTCAGCAGTACCTGGATGACCTTCTGGAATTGCGGTGGCATCGGCACCATCGGCAGCAGCTGTTGAATTGCCCAAAGGATCACGCCGAGCACGATCAGCAGCAAGATGACGGATATCAAAGTTCCTATCATGGCTTGTCCTTTCGATGGCCCCTCTGCGATCTCCTCACGGCACCGGGACGTAGACCGGCGGATATGGCGGCATCGGAATCGGAACAGGCGCGGTGCAGCCAGGTCGACAGGTAGTGACAATCATTTCAGATTCTCCCAGCTATGCTTCGTAGGGAAAGATCACCTCGACCTGGTCATCAGTTTCCAGGTCAAGATCTTCCATCAGTCCAGGCGAGATATCGGCAATGCGATCAGTGTCACCGTGCGGGCCCCAATCGGCCGGGAATGCTTCCAGCGATTTGCCAGTCTTGACGTTGCGCACTAGCGCCATCTTCTTGAGCATCGTTTCTTTCGGATGCACCTCGTAATCCCAGCGGCACGCGATGTAATGAATGAAAGGATTGAGTCGCCGAGCCAGCCCGGTTGTTCCTTCGGGTTGATATGGTAGGAATAGATGCGGCGCTTGATCGATCTCATAGATGAACGCCAGCCCTTCGCTCGGTGAAACACCCGTATCCTCCGGTCCACCGAACCAGCTTACCTTGCCGACCAGGCTTTCTTCTGACGGAGATGGCTCCGGCAGTTCATCGACGTCACCAGCAATGACGTCGCAGATCGCCAAACAGATTTCATCGAAGTGATCGCGATAGGTAAGGCAATCGCATTCGGAGTCGACGAAACAGACCTCTAGAAGTATCGCCGGCATCTCGCAGCAATTGAGGAAATGCAGGTCGGTGCGCTTTTTCGGACCGCGATTTAGCATACAGCCAGCTTCCGCAATCGCCAGGGACATCTCACCCGCCAGCGCGCCTTGCGTCACATAGAGCACCTCGACGCCCATGCATTTTTCCACCTGTTCGTAGGCGTTGAAATGCACACTGATATCGAGATCGCGGATGTGATCGTTGTGGAAATCGGTGATGCGATTCAGATTTTCCGACTGCGAATAAGACACGTCATCATGGAATGTCTTGCAATCGATGCCGCGCATCCGCAGATCCTTGGCGACGCGCTCGGTAACAAAGCGCGCCTCCTCGACTTCGTCGATGATGCCACTGGCGCCACGGACATATTTGCCATGACCGGATGAAATGATCACAGAGTTGTAGCTCATGGCTTGCACTCCGGTAAATCCCACCCCATCACGACAGTGCGAGAGTGGATATAAGCAGCGGCGGCATTTTGCAGGCCGGCCTTCGCGCGCTGGGTGGTATCGCTGCTGTCGCGCAGAAAGACATCAAAGATAGTTTTGACGTGCTCCTTGAGCGCCGCCTCGAAACCTTCAAGCGCCAGCGCTTTAAGCTTGTCGCGTGTCGCAGCATCGGTGCATGGTCGCGGTACCGGCACGGGCTTGGAAATGGCCGCATCCACCAGCGCAGCGATGGCCAGTACCATCACGATTGCGGCGGAAGCCGCAACCTTGCCTCCGTCGCTCATCAATGATCCGCAATCGGATCGACAGTTTCGGCGCCGCCGCCGTTCCATGCCGGATTGTTCATTGCGACATTCCAGCCATAAGCCCGACCGCCGCCGTCCATCTCATGAAGCTGGAGGTATTCCGCCTCGGTGCCGTACTTGGCTGCCACCAGCAATGCGGCGCGCGGATGATCTCCAAATTCCGCAAGCAGTTCAGCGTAGGGTTTCGGAAGTGCCATTGCATTCTCCTTATGCTTGGAACACGCCGCCGGTACCAACCGTGCCTGCGGTCGCACCGGGGATCGGCTTGCCGCCCGCGTACACGAACGAGTTCACGGTGGCGTTGTACTCAGATCCGACGCAGCCACTATCGACGACTGTCGCCAGCGGCACGCCGGAGATCACGTCGTTGGTGACGCCAACGCCGGCCAGCGCATAGGCCCAATAGGCCGCGACGACGAAGTTGCACTGGATCCATGTGATGGTGAGGTTGTTCGGCGTCACCGCACCCATGCATCCGGTGAAGCTGCCGGTACCCTGTGAGCCCATGCCATGCGCGATGGTGTGGCCCTTGCCGTCAACGACGACGCTGCCTTCGTTGATGTGCAGTTTGCCACCGCCGCTCTCAAAGAAGCCAGACGCGATGGCGTGACCGTTGATCAGCTGCTCCATGCGGCCGTTGTTGAAGCTAACGTAAGCGTTCTGATACGCAAAAACTCCGAACGGCCCGGTGGCGGTCAGTGTCGACAGTGCGTCGAGAATGCAATTGACGCCGTCGATTCGCATCGTCGCGCCCTCGGCGAAGATGCAACAGCCGTCATTGGTGCAATGAACGCGATATCCGGCCGGCGCCACCTTATCGCCGATCAGATTGATGTAACCCGGAAACTTGCCGATCTTGGCTCCCTCATAGTCACCGGGGATGCCAAGGCGGATATTCAGGACCATGTCCGGCGACCGGGTGTAGCGGTTGATCGCGGTCTGGAACGCGTAGTTGATGGTGCGGAATGCCTTGGTCGGCGAGTTGGCGCTGCCGTCTCCGGTCAGATCACTGCCGTCGGTGCGAACCCAATAGTCCAGCGTGCCCTTGTACTCGATCGGGGTCTGCGAGCGGACGAAATACGGAACCACCCATTTTCCGGCGTAGTAAATCAAAATCATCGGCACGCCGGCCGGGAAGTCGGCTTCCCTCAGTTCGGCGCCGTCATTGCGCACCACATCCCTGAGACCGAGCCCATTGACATCAAGATTAACCGGGCCAGCGTTGATGACGTTCGGCGTCACCTTGATCTGCAGGAAATCGTGATAGCGCGTCACTGCCGGCGTGAACGCCACCGTGTAATTGAGTGGCCCCGCTGCCGTATCGGCGCCGGACATCAGGCCGCGCTGCGCGATGTAGTTGATCGCGAGCTGGAGCTGGTCGAGCTTGGCGCAATCGTAACTGACCTCGCCAGCATTGATGGTGTTGATCAGCTCGGCCAGTTCGGCGTTCGCTGCGGCCGGATCGAACCGCGGCTGACAGCGTGACGTCGAGTACCACAGCTCATCGCAATTGATGGTGTCGGGATCTAGGATGCTGTTCTTGGCATCCTGCGGAGGAACGCCGCTACCAGGAAACATGCCGGTCATGATTCAACTCCTTACAGAAGGGCAGCGTCGTGAAAGAACTGATCCATCGTCGCGTCATTCAGCGCGAAGACGGTCTTGGTGTGCGTGATCGCCTGGTTGTTGCGCTCGAATGAATCGGAAAGGAAGAACATCCGCGCCAGCCAGCGCTGCGGCGCCGGCAGCGTATTGTTGATGAACTGGCGAATCTGCAGCGGGATGTCCGGCGTGTCGCCGCCCATGGCGGCAACCGCTTCGTTCTCGCTGATGTGCCCGTCGAGCGCGAGCTGCGTCCAGAACTGCCGCTTGTCGAGTTTCGCCGAGACTATCGATTCGATATACGGATCAGGAACATTCGAGGCCGCCAGCCATTCCTGGTAGACCGTGTTTACTCGACTGTCCTCATCATCGCGAAACGTGGTGACGGTGCCGTCGTGAAACCACTTCACGATATGCTCGAACGGGGTCAGGGCGTACTCGGCCATTTCTTACAACCTCGCGCTCAAGCTTTCGACAAAATTGGTCGCGGTGAATGCGCCAGGTGTGGCGGCTTCGCATGAAGTGATGATCGTCGAATGGTTGTACGCAGCGACCGTGACAAAATTGGCGTGGTCGCTCGGCCCACGAATGTTGCTCATGCCGCCGACTGCAACGCGGGTTACCGTTGGACCCACTCGCATCGCTGGAATGCCATGCGGTACCGTCATACGAGGCCCGGCATAGCCTTCCATGCTCCAGACCAGCTGGCGATAGTAGCGCTGCACCAGCGCCAATTCCTCTCGCCCCGTCCGCATCACGCCCGGACTTTGCGCGGCAGTCGGCGCGGTCGCACCGGGCAGGATCAGCAAGCCTTGGAACTGAACGGCATTGTTGATCACGCCGATGAAGTTGCTTTGATTGGTGCTGATGAAATTTGCGGTGGCGTTCCAGGCGCCCGGTGCGGTTCGCCCACCGGTGCCAGCGCCAAGGCAGAAGATAATCTGACAACCACCATCGTTATTGGAATTCCACACGCCATCAGGACAACCGGGCACGGTGAAGGACTTGTATTCCCAAACCCCGCCGCCAGCGACCGCCACGTCAGTAATGTAGGTGCGGTTGACGGCGCCGTTGCGCAGCGCCACCGACATGACGCCAGCGGCATTAGCCAAGACCCAGAACGCGATAGTCACCGGCTTGGCGTTGACGCCGCCGCCCCACATCATCCGCTGGAACCGATGACCTTCAATCCAATGAGCGAACAGAAATACATCGTTGGCATTACTGAATGGGAAAGCAGCAGTCGCGGTCAGCCGCATCGTATGGTTGAAACCTGGATTGATGCTGCCGCCGACAATCTGCTGTGCACTCACAGTACCGACAGCGGCTGAATTTGACATCAGGTACAGATCGCAAGCGTATTTGTTGGTAACCGGAGTCACGGCCACCGCGACCGTGACATTCTCCTGTGCGACACTGAAATCGCCGTTCACTTGCATGCCGCTATACGACATGACGTCAAACGGCACCGCGCCAGCACCAGCAGCATCGACATATTGCTTGGTTGCGATATCGAGTGCAGCAATCGGATTGCCAGCCACTGCAAGACGATTGGTCGCACGATCACCAGTCAATGCCGGAGGCAACGCTACGCCGGCATCGTCATATGCGATCAGCTTGTACTTGCTGCCCACATTGGCTCCCGCCTCCACGGTCGCATCACCGAATTGCTCGGCCCATCGCCGCACGCCCGCCAGCATGCCGATCACTTCGGCCGCGCCGCCAGCGACCGTCAGACGATTCAGCGTCAGCTTCGGCGCATCCTTCATGATGGCGAGATCGCCAGTCATGGTGTCGCCCGTGATGTCGACGTAGGGATCGCCGGCACCCATGAACGCGACCAACTTCTTGCCGGTGGCGTCGATTGCGGGCGGTACGCCAACCCACAGCCGCAACGGCGTGCCCATCTCGATCGCCAGTTCGCCTTCCTTCAACGAAAGATTCGGCGGCGGGTTGTTGTCAGTTGGCGTGCGCTTGATCTGAACCGATGACGGCAGCGGCGGAATCTGCGACTTGCCCTGCACCCACGCATTGCCGTCCCAGGTGTAAGTGACACCGTTCTGGGTGTGCTCGTCACCGACAACCGGTGCGGCAGGAAAGTCGAGGGCTGCCATCAGAACACTCCACAGTCGATCGCGCCGACCCGCAACGGATCAGCCGGGACGCCCATGCCAACAATGGTGGCGTTGTCGACCGTCACGCCGCCGATCTGCACGAACTGCGAGGTGTTGCCGTCGTTGTAGTAGTAATAAAGGATGCCAGTATCCGACTCGTACCAAAGCGGACTCGCTGGCGGCAACGGCGGCGGATCCTCGCCAACATAAGCGCCGACATGGCTGGCAACCCATGCTGTGAACGCCTTGCAGAGATTGTCCATCGCGGCACAATCCCAGGGACCATCCGGATCGAGACAGACCGCAAAACTTAACAGCTCGCTGACGATCGCGTTGATCTGCCCGGCGGTGATCCGCGCGGTGCAGTCCGCCGGCAGCGCCGTCGGCTGGCAGGTCATGACAAAGCCGGGCGGCGGCACGTAAGCATTCGGGACGTTCGGCGGGTTGGTTGGATTGCCGAGTTCGTCGCGGATGATCACCGCGCCTGATGTGTCGACGGGGAAAATCATGCGGGCATGACCTCTGGACAGCACTGATACAACGTCACCGGATTCTGGCAGGTCAGATACGGCACCAGCGAACGAACGATGCATTCAGCCGCCAGCACGCCGGGCCAGACCCGATCCGGCACACCGGCCGGACGATCGTCGAGACAGCCCCAGTCAAACCACGCCGGCACCTGCGGCGGTGGTGCCAGGGTGTCACAGACATCACCCGTGCCGACGCCGTCGAGATAGCTGCGGCTTGGGCAGAGTTCGAACGCCATGCCGACACAGGCGCTGTCGGGATCGCAAGGATCGCCGGCACATTCCTCCTCCGGCACCTCGATGCACGGCACGTCCTGGTCTGGCCAGATCACGCCATCCTCATCCGGCGGGTCAACGCACCCAACCGGCGGCACGTAATAGATCGGCACCAGCACCGCACCGAGCGGATCGATGATCCAGTTCAGGCCGCACAGATTCTTGATCACACCCATGTTGGCACGGGTGAGAGAAACCGCGATGGCGCGTTTCAGGGCCGCTTCCAGCTCCGGCGAGTAATTTGGCTCGCAATAGATCGGCCCGCATTCGCCCATCACTTCGATCGGCGACAGCACGCCGAGCGTTGCTGATCGGCAATGCGAGGCGTAGCAGTTCTCCCAATTCAATCGATCAAGATGGTAATCGAGCGTCGTGACCGCGGTGTTCGGGTTGCTCTCGCGAAACGCCGGCCACAACGCATGGTGCACCATGTGGCGAAGTTTCAGCACGGTATAGATCGCGTGTAGCACCATCGACGGGCAGCGCGGATCCTGCAGCAGTGGACATTCGGCCGGATTGTCGTTGGACTGGAAATAGCTGATCGCCTGCGCTTTCCAGTAATCCCACAACGGTCCGGATGGCAGCAGATTGAAAAACGCAACAAAGGTGCAGCACAGATCGTTGCCGCACAGCGGCGGCGGACAGCAGCTCGGGTCGTCGATCACAGCGACATTGATGCAGCCATCCGAACTCAGCATGACGTCGACCGATTGTCAGGATTGGGGAAGCGAATTTCGTTGATGCACGGCAGGTAATCGCATTCCGGCTCCAGATCGCCGCACGTCGACATAAAAACCGCTTCGCGCTGTTCGGCCGGATCTTCCGGCGAGACGATCTCAAAATGGACGGCGATGTTGATCTCGGGGCCGACCACCGACGCGACGATCAATTCAACTTGCCTGACCCGCAACGGCATGCTCGGACAGATTCGCAGGAACAGCGCATTGATCTGATCGGCAATGATCTGTTTCTGTGACGACGACGGACAGCCCTCGATATCGATCACAACGTCGACCATCAGTGGCTTCGGTTGAATGATCGAACCGCAGACACCGATTTCGACCTGACCCTCACCGTAGCCCTGATGCTCACCGAACAACCAGGTCTCGATATCCTCGACCAGATTGGCCGGCGGGATCCCGCACGGGAAAACGCCATCGAACAGCACATAGAATTCCATCCGGTTGCCGCAATTCTTGCAGCCGCAATCGGTGCAGTCGGTGCACTCCGGATGACATCGACAGCAGGCGCCTTCCCTCACACACACGCGCGTCGCGCACGGAAATTCCAGGATCTTCTCCTTGATCCAGGCCATCGTTGCCTTTGGCTGGTAGGCCAGCCGCGCGAGATAGCGCTGGCGAAACTCCTCACACGTCTCGGCGGCATGTCCGCCACAGAACTGGCCACCGCAGATCGCGACTTCGTCATCGATGCCAGCTGCCGGCGTGGTCAGTGTGCCGGTGGTGATCGTGCCCGCCGAGTTCATCTCGCTGCCAGGCACCAGCGCCCGAATTCGAATGATGATCTCGCCCTCGGGCGGCATCTCCAGCGGCACCGTTCCGACCGAAACGTAGGTGCCCTGATCGGTCAGGATCTCCAGCGACGGCGGCACCGGGCTGCCTGCCACACCGGTCAGTTTGGCATAGCCTTCGGAATAGCTCGCCGGCTTTGGAAACACACCGTGCTGCGCCGCCATCTTGTAGAGGTTGTCACAGCAAGCGGTCTCCGGATTGTTCTCGCGCCACATCTGATCGGCGAGCGCATAGTATTGCTCGGCCATCGCGTAATCGTTGGCGACGACGTACCACTCGTTGGACTCCGGAATGATTTTGCCGCCGCCAAGTACGGTCGACGAAAACATGCTCTGGAGTTGTCCGAACAAAACTTTCGGATCTGGTCGTAGAATGATGCATGACATTACGACTACCCGTCAGGTCCAGACCCACGTATCCGAAACGAAAGTGCCGGACAGGTTGAGAACGTGGCGCGCGTTCATCTTGACCGCAGTGATGCTCACCTCGACGCTGTTGCGACCACTATAGGCGGCGACCACCTCGACCTTGTCGGCGACACCCAGCACTATCAACTTGCCCATGTCGGCCTGGATCGCGGCCTGGATTGCCTTGATCGAGTCCGCAACTCGAATGTAACTTTTCTCCGCCGCATTCCACAGCCGCGACCCGATCCACAACCCGTCATCACGGTAGCTTTCCGACCAGTGCCCGTAGACGGCGGCAGGCGATGGGCAACGCAGATCGGTGCGGGCACGGGTGTTGAGGATGTTCAGAATCAGACTCAGCAGCCACTCGGTTCGCTTGATGCTGCGAAAGCCCTCCTCCCAGGCAACGTCCCTGGCGGGTGGCCCACTAAACAAGCTTCTCGTCGAAGTCTGCTGCTCGATATAGGCGGCTTCGGTATCGATATATTGCAGCCCCGGAATTGCACATTCATGGCCGCACAGCACGAATTCTCCGCAAGCTTCCTGCTGAGTGGTCCAGAAGATCCGGCGGCGGCCGACATTCTGTTCGAGGCAGGGATCGATGACCCGCACGATCAGAAGCCCAGCGACAGCTGATCGTCGAACAGATCCATCTGCGAAATCGTCGCAGCTCCGCCGCCTCCGCCGCCCTGGCTATCGTCCTTGGCCTCAGCCTGTTTCGAGCCTTCGAACTTCGGCGGATCCTGGCTGCCGTTAAGATACTCCGGCGAATAGACCTTCTTGTTGACGTACAGCTCGCCGGTCACGATCATCTTGTCGACGCGGAAATAGCTTTCCTTGCCCTTGACCTCGAACTCGCCCTTCTCGCCGACACCGAACTTGTTCTTGGTCAGGTGCGCCATGTTGTCGGAGAAATCCAACGCGAACTCATCGTCGGTCGGATGCTGCACGCCGCCGTGGCCTTCCTCCCACCGCCGCTGTTTATCTTTCGGAATGGTCAGCAGCGCCATTTTCAGCGTGGTGTCGGAAGAACCGGCCAACAGCATGACTTCGGTGTTGAACTTCTCCTTCACGTTGAAAGAGACGCCGCCGATATTGAGCACCGCCGCTTCCTGATCTTCGGTATCGGTGCCGCGCACCTTGATGATGCTGCCGGCGCCCTTGACGTATTCTTGCTTCCCCCAAACGTGGCGCTCGGTGCCGTCCTGCTGATCGCGATTGCGGTCCCGAAAACTTTTGAACGTCGTCATGTGTCTTCTCCCCACCAGGGCGGCAACGTCATCGGCGGCGGCTTCGGCTTGGGCTCGATCACATCGGCCACCACCTTGGCGGCGGCCTCGACCAGCGTCATCAGCGGCAACTCACTCAGCATCGGCGGCGACCACGGCGCCGGGTAGCCATCGTCCGTCAGCATGATGCCGGCCTGGTTGCGCCGTGCATTGCCGATGTTCATAGGAAGGCTGGCGAGACCAAAACCGCCCCCGCCGCTCCCTCCGCCCCCGCCTGCACCACCGGAGGGCGGCGGTGACAGGACCAGGGTTGTCTTCACCGTATCCTTGGCGTTCGCCGTGTAAGTCAGCTCGGTACATTCGAACATGTCGAAAATGCCTTCCGGCGGCACTTCAACGTAATGCGTATTGCCGATATCCCAGGGCTGACCGGATGGCGTCTGGACGTGAAACACCTCGATCGTGATCTTCTTGGCGGCGGCACTCCGCTTGTTCATCTCAAACCGGCCGCGCCGCTCCAGCGCTTCATCAGTAGCATCGCCGTTATGCTGTACGTTCAACGGCACCTTGTCCTTGACGAAACTGGAGTCCTTGATCTCCTTGAAGGTCTTGAGCAGCGCTTCCTCGCCCCACTTTTTCTTCTCGCTGCGCTGCCCCTTGACCTTGACCTCGCTCTTGGCGTCTTCCTCGTTTTGCTCGGCCGAAAACGTTAGAATATTTTGTCCAAGGATAAGAGGATCACCGCCGCCGCCATCAGCAGAGCCGACGCCGTCAGTAACTCGCAATTTTCCATCGCGGGTCTCATACATGAAATAGGCGTTCTCGATCGCGACCCGGTGCAGCTCATCCACCACACGGCCACCGTCACGCAACCGGACCTTGTCGAGCTTGATTTCCTTGGCCTTCCATTCCAGCTGTTGCTTGAACGGCTCGATCAGTTTCTCGGTGATCTTCTTGGTGGTCGGCTTCAATTCGTTGGTGGTCGGATGCTGATGACTGGCATCGATCAATCGTTTCGTCTTGCCGCGCGCGGACAGTTTGATGGTGTATTCGTTCGGTCCGATATTGACCGACATTGAAGTGCTGCCCTTGGTTTCCTGGTTCTCGGTATCGGTACCGCCTTCCGTATTCTCGCCCTTGTTGGCGCCGGTCCCCTGGCGCTTGTCGACCGTACCGGTGAACGCCAGTTGCCCGGCGATATAACACTGGATCTCCGCGCCGGCCTTGGCACTGCGCGCGATCGGCGCCGACGGCATCGCGCCGGCAAAGATCGTCACCTCCAGCGAACCGGTCAATTCCTCCTTGCTGCGTTGCAGGGTCATCTCGGTCCAGGTCGTCAATTCCTGGCCGCCGACTAGAATGACCACCGGCTTCATGTTGGCGCGATACCGACCACCAGCGGGTTAAAGCGGCCGTTGGCGTCGACCTTGTTGCGCAGCTCCAGCTCGCGGTGCCGCGTGGCGTCCTTGTAAATCGTGTAGGCCGCGACCAGCGGATGCACGCCGCCCATGAAGTCGACCGCGACCAGGCCTGGCAGTCGATAGGCAAGATCATTCATCATCTGAGCGAACTGGGTGGCGTAACTGCGCAGCTCCAGGAACAACGGATTGTCGCAATTGTTGTAAGCGGCCTGCGCTTCATCGATGAGCACGGCAAGAACGATATCCATGGTCGACAACGCCTCATCGACGAAAGCGTAGGTACGGCCCATTGCCGCCTCCGCCATTCCGATAGCCGACAACACCCGATGGCGACTTAGCACCGCCTCCTCGCTCTCGACTGCCGATCCAGCCGGCAAGGATGAGGAAGCGGTCGCTGCATTGGCCAGCCGCCGCATGATCCGGAACACGTCGTCGGGATTGTCGACATTGGCAGGAATGGTGTTGAAGCCGTTCTGCAGCGCGGCGTCGACCTTGACCGGATCCACCGCCAGCCCGTCGTCTGTCGCCACCTCCTCCATGCGCAGAATATCTCGGTGCTCCGATAGCGGCGCGTCTGGCGGCAGCGCCACCTTGGTGACGGCGGCAACCACACCAACCAGGCGCTGCGCGGTGTTGATGATGTCGCCCCGCCACGGCTGGCTCACCACTCTCGGGCGATAATCACGTATGAAGCTGTCACGGGATGTCGTGTTCAACGCCGATGAGATCATGCCGAACAGGATGCCGCCGAGCCCGGTGCCGACCGGGTTAGCCTCGACAAATTCCATCTCGGCAGTGCTCTCGCCCTGCGCTTCCTCCAGCTTGTCCGAAACCTTGACGCTGCGACACGCTACCAGATGCGTCCCGCGCGTCGGATGCACCAGCATGCCCGGCTGCGGTGACTCGCACGCTGCGAACAACGCGCTGGCGTCGCTGACGTGATCGTCCTCGCGGAAATACGCCGTCAAATGGAAGACGCGAATCTTTCGACCGAGATCCGCATAGGCGGTGTCTTCACCGAATGGAAACTCGCCTTCGGCGCCGCGCCGGCCGCCCTCGATATCGGCATCGGCGCAGTAGAACGTCACGCCCTTGAACGAGGCCGGGACGACGTCCTTGCCGATCGCACAATTCTGTCGTGACATTACTTGTTACCGTTGGCGTTATTGATGTTGCCCTTGTCGCCGCCGCCACCGCTCTGATTCACGTTGACGTTGACGTTGAGGTTGGAGACCGCGGCCTGGATTGCCGATGCTGCGGCCTGCCCGATCGAAGCGCCGATACCAGGTGCCGCGCCCTGCAACGTCGAGGCCGCAATCTGTCCGCTGCTGCCGATCGCCTGCGCGCCGGTCGCGAACACCGATTGGAACGTGCCGGTGGTGCCTTGTAGCGTGTTAGCGGCACCCTGGATCTGCATGCCGCCGGTATCCATCGCGGCCTTCATGACAGTCGACGCGTTCGAGATCGCCGTTGGATCCGGCCATTGCGTTTCCGGCTTGCCGCCGACCGGCTCCGGTGTCGGCTTCCAATCCGGCGGCAGCTGCGCCTTCTTGATATCGTTGATAGCGCTGGCAACCCAGTTTGGTGTTGCGCCAACATCTTTCTGCATTGTCATGGCCGCGATCTGCGCGGTCAGCCCATTGATCGCCCCCTGCAGCGCGGTGACCTGACTGTCGATCCCGGCCTGCTCCGCATACAGACCCGCACGCTGCTCCGGCGTCCTGGCCATTTCCAGTCGCTTGGCGACGCTGGCCTGTTCGCGCTTGAGATCTTCGACCGCTTGCCGCATCAGGCCACGATCGGCGACCGCCTTTTGCATATCAGCCTTGGCCTTGGCTTGCTTGTCGGTCTCCTCGGTCTGGCCGGTCATCTCGCGGCTCATCTTCCTAAGCTCGGCCAAACTCTGGTCACGGATCTCGGTGCTCTTGGCGCGATCTTCCGGCGTTTGCGTCATATAGCGACGGATGACTTCTTCCAGCGCGATGCCGACCAGCCCAGCGATGCCGGCGCGAGCGCCCATCCCCATCCGACCCGTACCGGGCCTGGGAGCCGGCGCCGTCGGCTTGCCACCGGGTGCACCACCGGGCGTGCCGGGAGCGCCAGGTGTGCCACCGGGCGGCATCGCGCCGCCAGCGCCGATCGCTGCAGCCGCTCGCGTCAAGGCGCCAGCAGCACCGGTCAAAGCCGACGCCGATCCAGTCAATGCAGACGATGGCGCCAAAAGCGCGGTGCCAACACTGATTCCGATCGCCGCACCAGCGGCCGTTGCCAGACCAGCCAGCGCTACCGCAGTTTTCGGATCCTCGCGCATCTTGGCCGCGACGCTTTCAAGGATCTTGGCCAGATCAATCTTGTCGGCAATCGCTTGCCCGAGATTGCCGGCAGCATCGGCCCACGCTGTCTTGACGGCTTCGGCCTGTGCGATCCATGACTTCGCGACTGCCTCCGGCACGTTCTGCTTCATCGCGTCGTTGGCTTGCTGCAGCGTCGCATTCATCTGATCGAAGCCGAGCACCATGTCGGTGATACCCTGCACGCCGGCAGCTCGCATGCCGGCGAAATCTTTCTCGATCTGATTCTTGCGGCCGACATCCCAGGCCTTGGTGCCCGGCTGCGCGCCAGTCGCCTTGACCTTGGCCTCCATGCCAGGGACGTAATTCTTCTGAAACCAGGCGGCCGGATCGGTCGCCCACAATTCCGGATCCTTGACGTTGCTCGATCCGGGAATGAGTCCTTTCTCGCCCTTGGCGCCCTTGCGCTTGCCGCCCTTGATGAGGCCAAGCTTCTCCAGGCTGTCATTCAGCCCCTTGATATCGACGCTGCCACCGCTGGCGCGCATCGCCTGGAACGCTTCGTTGGCGGCCCTGACGCCGCGCGAGCCGGCATTGATCAGCACCCGTGCCAGGCTGTCTTCGTCCAGCGTGTAACCGGCGGTCTTGAGGTTAGCGAGGGTCGACTTCACCAGGGCCGGCGAGAGATCCGGATCCGCCGCCATTGCCTTCTGAATGCCAGTCAGCACCCGCAAGCCGTCTTCGGAGAATTTGCCGCTGCTGTTGACGATATCGGTCGACGCCAGGTTGACGCCCTGAATCAGTTTGCGCAGCCCCTCCAGTGTTTCCTCGCGCGACTTGCCTGGAGCTTGCGCAAACAGCCGCGGCAGGACGGTCGTTTCCAGTTGCTTGGCGACCTCGACAGCCGCCTTGGCGCGGTTTGCAGCCCGCTCCTCAGATGTTGCGCCTTGCCCCTGCACATCGCCGAGCAGCGAGGTGCGCAGTTGATCGCGCTCATTCTTGGTCAGCGAGATCGCGCCAGCGCCTTCCGGTCGATCGCCGGCTGCTGCAAACACCTTGCGCTGCGCATCGGTCGCCGCTACCGCGGCCTGCAGCCGGCTGCGGTCGCTCTTGGCAGCATTGTCGGCCACCGAGCGCAACGCCGCCGCTGCCGCATAGCCGGCCACCGCCACCGCACCGAACGCGCCATACATGCCGGCAATGCCGCCGACCCCGGACCCCGACACAGCGCCCCTGAGACCGGCACCTACCGGGCCCTGGCCGCGCCACCCACCGCCAGCTGCACCGCCAGCAGCCCTGGCGCCGCCGACTGCGGAATGCCGCGTCGCCACATTGATCGGAGTCCTCGCTTGCGACTGCAGCTGCCGGATCTGCTGCTGCGCCCTGGCGATACCGGTGGTGTTGACCTTGACATTGATGTTGCTGCTTACCGCTTTCAACATCCGCAAAGCGGCCGTCAGCTGTCTCGCATTCGCTGCCGCCTTGGCCAGCCCCCGATCGTTGACGTGAATGTCGACCTTGATCGACTTGAGGCTTCGCGCGGTCGCGAACAATTTCTTCAACGACGCATTGATCCGATTGATCTGCGCCGTTGATTGATCGTTGACCTTAAGGGTGGCTTGTTCGACGAACGATGCCATCTACTTCACTTTCCCTCCAGCCAACATGATGCGGTTGCGATTTTCCTGCGCGTGCACCTTGTCGAAATTGCTGATCCGGAACGTCAGCTGTTGGACGGTAAGCAATCTTAAATCGCCAGCTGAGGCCGAGTAGTAGCGGTAATGCTCGGCCCGCTCCGTCACTAGTCTGGCGACCCGAGAAAACGCGACAGCACATCGTTCATGATAAAGACGCCATCGGCCATCGTGATCTGGTTGATGGCCCATGACGGCAATGCCATCAGTGACGTGCCGAGTGGCTTGGCCTTCTCGATCAGCAGCACGGTCTGACGGATCTCGCCGGACGCTGCCATCACGTCCTCGATGTCGCCATACGTACTGGCCTGAAACTCCAGCTCGGTGATCGCCGGCTTGCCCTGCCCGGTCGGGATCGGCGTGCCGAGTTCATAAGTGATGGCTTTGCTGATGCCGTCACCATCGCGCACGATCTTGCCTGGCTTGCCATCATGGGTATCCAGCTCGCTGATGATCTTGCGCGCGTCCGGGATCGACAGCTGCAACACGTCTTCCATGCCAACCGGCATGACGCTGCCGTTGATGTAGTAAGAGACTTGCTTGACCATGCGAACACGGCGCAACCGCGCTTCCCACATGGTTGGCGTTTTCAGGTTGATCGCCTCGGTGACGATGTCAGCGAACGCCTGAAACATCAGCGGACGAATCACCGCGCCGTCGATCAGATTGTCGCCAAGCTGGAATGCGATCGGAATCTTTTCCAGCTTGGTACCGTTGACCTCTTTCCCCTCTGCCATCGTCCACCCCCTATGCCGCGACGGCGAAGGTCGGCGTCACCGGATTCTCGGTACTCTCCAGCGTGCCCTGCGGCAGCATCTCGTCGATCTCCTTGAACGAGATCGTCATCGCCACCTCATGAGTGTCTGACTTTTCGTCGCCGGTCCCGGTGCCCTTGACCGCGGACATCACCAGGCCGTTGTAGTATTCGACCTGCAGATTGACGTCGCTGCAGCCCTGGTACATCGCCAGCGGAATTCGAATGTCCCGGATGACGTTAATTTCAACCTCCGGATTTGTCGGCACTCGCTTGACATAGCCATGCGGCAACGGCTCGTTGTTGTACGGACAGAGCCGCCACGTCGGCAGTGTGTCGGTGGCGAGCTTGTGCGCGATCGGCCCATAGACGGCGTCGGTGTCGCAGTCCTTGAAGGTGAGCAGGATGTTTTTGACGCCGACTTGATTTTCACAGGTCATCTGACTTCTCCTTTCTGCCTAGTCGGCGATCAGCAGTTGCTGAGCATGGCCGGTTGCGCGTTGATGATGATGTTGGTGATGCGGACCGGCGGCCGATAGGTGAAGTCGATCCACAGTTTGCCCGGAATGCCCTGGCACTTCGGCGCCACCTCGAAATCAGTCTTGAGCACAATGTCGTTGTCGATGTCCTCGAATTCGGAGAACAGGATACCGACCTGGCTCTTGGCCCAGGCCCGGAATTGGCCCTGGATCAGTTTCGGGTTGGTGCCGCGGATGCCGGCAGGGATCGTGGTGTTCTTGGTGAACAACCCGAGCCCGACCACCTGACCAAGTGCAATCGCGGCAGCGTCCGCGGTCGCAGCAGCAAGCCGCCGCGAGTTCACATTCCACCACGTCGCATTGAGACGGCCGTTCTCGTCATAGCGATTATTGGTGGAATCATTGACGATCATCGGCTGCGTCATGGAGCCGGTGCCGCCCTGCAGCGGGACCGTGACCACAAAGCCGGTGGCCTGCAGCAGCTGCTGCTCATCGAAGGTGAAGCACTGGAAGCAGCTCTCCGGCTGGCGCAGACAGGCCAGCACCCCGAAGTTCGGGCCCTGGATCGACATCTCCGGATTGTCGACGGTCGAGCAGCAGCTCAATGCTGCATAGGCCGCCACCTTCATCCAGCCAGCGCTCGGATCATCGCAGCAATGTGCGAGCCGCGACACCTCAGCAGAGTTGGTATCGGAGGCCATGATCTGACCGAGCGTGCCGTAATTGTAGGTATAGCCGTGACCGAAGCATTGCGGCTTCAAGCATGACCACGCGTCGGCGATGTAGGCGATCATGTTGTCTTGCCAGGCATCTTCGGCGTACAGCATGCCGATGCAGCAATAGCAGCACTCGCCAAGGATCGCCGAATAGTCCAGCAACGTCGCCGGTCCGTTCGTCCCCTCGACCGACTGCACGATCGTGGCTTCGACACCCATCGGCGCGTAGTCGCGGCGATTGTGCCAGTTGAAGATCGGCATGATGCAGTTGCCGACGCTGCCCTTGTTCTTGGCGGTCAGAGTGACCACCCCGAGTGCGCTCGTTACCGTGAACGGCAAACCCGCCTCGGCATTGAGATCGTCTGCCACCGCGGTCGCGATTTCCGCGTCGGTGTCACCCTCAGTGATGCGGGTCGAGGTGTTATAGCGACCGTCAGCGACGAACAGATCAATCCTGCCGTCACTGGTAGCCGGACCGGTGAAAGTGATGGTGTAAACCGCCGCGGTGACCCCGCCCGCGCTGGCGTCATCCCGCGGCAACGCATAGAATTCCATCGCCTGGTTAGGACAGCAGCCGAACCCGGTCTTGAGACCCTCGGCGATGACGCTGCCCTCACCGAACAGCAGATCGACATCGCGCAGGCTCGGGATCTTGATCAGCTCATCCGTCTCGGCAGTGCCGGTATCGAGCATCTGGCCTTCGAACAGGATGCGACACTTGCTCGGATAGGCGTTGAGCGAAGGGTCAAAACAAATCCGGATTGCGCCGGACCGCAGGCTATCAATTGACATCAGTCATCTCCTTTGCAGGTTCGGTGCGGTGGTTTCAGTTAGTCTCTCGCGGAGGCGTCGGCGGACGCCGCGCAGCCCTGGTGTCGCCCTGGACCTCGACGTCTTCCCAATGATTGATCAGGCGACGAATGTAAGGGCTGTCGGGGACCGGTACGAAATTATCGGTCGAGATCTTCCGGCCTTCGTGATAGGCCACGCGGCCCGGCTTCGCTTTCACGTAAATCGTGGCCATCGCGGGCCTCCTCTGTTGCTGGGTTGAAAAGCCTACTTGCACGGATCGCATTCTTCGTCCGTCTGCTCGGGACATTCCGGATCCGGAATGCAGGCTTCCGGTGTGCACAGTCGGAAACCGATTTCGCTGATGATCTGATCGGCGATCACCTGCCGATCGGTGGTGCACCACTGGAACGTGGCGATGAAGGTAAAGGTCAGCCTCGCCGCAAGCGGATCAGTCTCGACCTGCAGCATGCGATAGGCAACGTGCTCACCGTTCGGACCTTCGAAACTCAGGAAGCCCGATATCAGCTTGTTGCGGATGTACTCATACGGATAGTAGCTCCAGTACGGCGTTTCCTTGCCGCCGGCCTTGACACGCTCCGGCTCCAGCCAGAACTGGACGATGAAGGTATCGGTGATCTTGAAGTCATCACTGCTGGAACGCAGCAGCTGCTCGCCAATCGATTGCGCGAATGCCACCAGCACGATCGGCAGGGTTGGAATGTTTTCCTTGGTGATGTCGATGTCGCTGACCGCTACCACACGCGAGCCATTGGCGGTTTTCAATTCCGGAAACCATTCGGTGATCGCTTCCGCCACCGCGGGCAGAAACCGCGTCTCGGTGATCGGTGTGATGGCGTCCATCTAAAGCCTCGTCCACCCAACCCAATGCCCTAGTTGCGCGGCCTTGATGCCAGCCTGCAGCGCGTTGTCGCTCATCTTGCGACGGGCCATGATCGAGGTGCCGGTGCGCAGAAAGATCGAGTAACGCATGTTGCTGCCGATCGTCATCGAGTCCGATGTCACCTCGGTGCGGATCGAGCCTTTCAGATTGCCGGTGCGGATATTGGGCCATGCGCCAGGATCCGAAGCCGGCGGATAGTTGCCCATGCCGCCCTTGAACGCCGCTTCGGCCGCCTTGGCGACCTGCTGCAGCCAGCTGCGAATTTCGGCATTGTCCTTGCGCGCCCGGAAACTCGACCAGGGCGTGAATTCCAGGCTAAGGCCGGCCATTTAGAGTTCAGTCCGGTCCGGTGACAATTGACTGCGCGGCGGCGTCGCCAGGTTCGAACGCTCGACCAGATGGGCGTGCATCACGATCCAGTTTTCATTGTCATAGACGCCAACCATCTTGTACCAGCGTGGCGGCGATTTCAGACGCGCTTCATAGATCCAGGCGGTGCTGGAGAGATCGAGATCGATCTTGTAGCGGATGGTGATCAGGTGTGTCGGCCGTTCATGCGGCTCCTTGATCGCGTAACCGTATTTCGAGATAAACGACGGCAGATGCGGCTGCGCATAGATCTGCGCCCACACGGTGGCGATGTCGTCGCGCGCCAACGTCATGACGCCGGCATTCTCGACCACGTCACGCATGGTGCAGAGGGAGATCCGGTTGCGCAGATCGGAAATCTTGGTGACGAATTCCAGCGCGGCCATCAGATCGCTTCGTTGTCATACAGCCGCCAGCTCTCCAGTGCGCCGGAGACCATGGCGATGTTGTTGGATCCGGACACGCCGCCGATCTTGGTCGAGTTGTCCTTGCGATTGCGTTGTGTCATCAGCTCATCACCGGGATGCTCGACAATCCAGGCAATGAACTGCAGACAGCCGACCACCACGCCGGCCGGCACTTCCTCGGCGCATTTGAAGCCGGCCTTGTAGGCCGCCATCATGCCGCCGTTGAGATGGTGCCCGGAGCTGCAGGGATCGCACGGGCAACTCAGATCGAGATAACCGGTGACGATCGGCACCCGAATGCTGCGGCTGCCCGGCGCTACCATGAACGCATGATTGTTGCCTGGATGAGCGCCGCCATAGAGATAGACCATGCCGTCGGCGACCGGATATTGCAGGCG
>k87-632686_pt1 | contig 43209 bp, 52 predicted proteins | sample MGYA00084034_6733716 | MGnify analysis MGYA00084034
ATTTCAGGAATTTTTAGAAGCTCTGCGTGAATTCTCTCCTTTTGCTTTGGGTCTCTGTTTATCCCGACTATGGCTCTAACACTAATACCAAGCATACCTTCATTTATAATAACTGTAAATTTCTGAATAAGATCACGTTTGGACAACCGCTTGATCCTACTATACAAAACAGACGCATTTACATTCAATTTTTTACTAAGTCGAGGAACCGAAATGCTAGCGTCACGTGTGAGCTCGGTCAAGATCTTCATATCTAAGTCGTCGAATCTTTGCACGTTTTACAATCATACTGCAGGCGATCTGATTAATAAATGTAGTTTTTTCGAATATTTCATACTAAAGATTGGGAGATAACGTAAACCTGAGCAAGTAAGTTTAACAGGTTGGATTTCAGATCTTAGAGCAAGATTTTCACGAACAAAAACTATAATTTCACCGGTGTTTTTGTATAAATATTGTTTGGACGTGGGCGCATAAAACGTGGAGATTATGTATTTTCTGCACAGAACGACAATGACTCTCACAATCTAGTCATAGGTAGAGTCCATGAAATTAACGGGAATAAGCTTTCGGTCCTTGGCTCATTTATCCGTCCGGTTGGTTTGATGGAGAGAGTTAAATCGGGGGTGGTGCAAGGTAGGCCTGCACAAGTGCTTCAGGATCCGGACCCAAATAACTGTATTTTTATGCTCATAGATCGGGTGGAAAGTGGGGCCTTCAGCGATGAAATTGATTTAGGCAACACAAAGACTACTTGGATAAACGAAAAAAGGTACTTCGTACTCGATGGCTGGATACGCGAGAATCTTCCAGATCTATTCTCGCATATATTCAGAGCATCGACTGATGAGGAAAGACAGTATGCTAGGACTGTCCTCTTGGAGAAAATGAATTCCCTTTATGAAAGAGATTTAAAGGAACATGTTTATGCAGTCGCGAGGAGTACGCGGATCCTCTAAAGATATTGAAAGTTTTATATTATGGTCAAGCATAGACCAAATTCTACAATGGAATATATGTATGCGGCTTTATTGTTACACAAACTGAAACTGGATATAAATGAGGATAATGTAAGGAATGTCATAAAGGCTACTGGGGTTGCTCCAGATGATGTGCGAATCAAATCTCTCGTTACCGCCTTGGGCGAGGTAAATATTGACGAAGCTCTAAAGAGCAGTCCAGTTTCCGTCCAAGGACCTGTAACATCGCCAGCCGCGACCTCGCCTCAGCCTGCTGAATCAAAAGAGGAGGAAAAGAAGGAGGAAAAGAAGGAGGAAGAAGCATTGGAAGGATTGTCTGCACTCTTTGGGTAATTGGACAAGCGGAACCGATACAATCGTGAATTTCTAATATGCGTTGGGGTACTCTGTAAATATTTATTCAGGCTACCGTATAGCCCTTTTCTTTGATGATGTAGGAAATACTTAAGGATTGAGTGTGAGCGCTCAATAGAATAGGTTTGATGGTGTCTTTATTTATGTAACCTGTCAAAACTGACAGATTCAATGCTTCTTGTCCTGCTTGTAGTATCAACGGCCTAACTGTTTCGGGGGTAAGGTAACCGCATAAAATGGCCAAATTCTGGCCATCGAATGCGCCCCTCGCCAGCTCCTTAGAATAGACGTCCAAATCAATTCTTAGATCATCTTCCGTAAAGAGAAGGCCATCTGCAAGTGCACAAGTTACTGATATACCTGCTTCAATAGGTTTTACGTCTAATTTGCTTAAGAGGGAAGCTAATTTCTGAGAAATTTCGTCGCCGGGCTTGGCGACAAGAGTGTCCTTTACCACCCAAATACTTCCTTGGTCAATTTTAGTTGGAACATTGGCTTCTTTGAACTCTGAAAGGACTGGCCCCGGGGTAATCCCGGTGTTTCCAGCGTGAACAATGATTTCGGTGGGTGAAATATCTCCGCCCTTTGCAGGTAGAAATATCTTGCTTTTATCGAAAATTATATTGAGACGAAAGGGATTGGTATTAGTAAACAGAAGCAAACATTGTCCTTCCAGCCTCTTGCTGAATTCGGGTAACTGAGGGATATCGTCGATCTTTTCAAACGCTCTCTGTACCACTTTGTTCTTCACGACCCTCAATTTCATATCAGTGCGAAATTTTTTTCTGAGCTGCATTAATTGATTTGCTCTAACTTTATTCAGATTAGAAATGGCTACGGCACTGTATTCCTTAGGAAATTTCATCATCTCCTGATACATAAGCCTCTTTTTCTTGGGGTAGTTCCTTCTGCTACCATCTTTAATTTCAGATCCGACCAAAGTTATTATCCCACCGATTCCCCTTTCAAAGCACCTGACTTTGCTGGTCTACTCATTGAGAATTTGAAGACAGCGCTACGGATATTCTTCTCTCCTTGAGGGAGCTTCTTTTCAAGTGCTGAAACTACTGCGACGGCATTGCTAGCCAATGAGGAATCGTCCATCCCTTCATCTCCAACTTTAGCAGAAACACTCAATTGATTTTTAATTCTCAGTCTTATCGAGCCTTGAAATCGATTGACAATCGATTCAAGAGGAGCGCCGTAGGGTAATGGAGCTGGCATCTTGCCTTTGGGACCCAGAAACTGTCCGATAGACCGTCCTACTGATGACATTAAAGAAGTATCGGATAAGAAAAAATCATGCTTTCTAACCAATTTTCTTGCCTCCCTTTTATTAGTTCCCAATCTGTCGAGCTCTTGAGGTTCCAGAACAGTTTGAATGCCTACTTTCCTGGCTCTCATTGCCAAGTCTCCAGAACCGATTAGGCAAATCACAGATTCATCATTTGATTTATGTGGTAAACTTATTACTTCGTTCAGACTAAATCCCTTTTTCACGTCAATATCCTTCAATATAAGCGTCAATTCAGCTGACTGCGTGAAGTGTCGCTTATCCAAGCGATCCCTTGCATGTTTTATCAACTCTCGCAGATGCTTATCGGTTACCAAGTTGGTCGCAAACATTTGAAGGATGCCTACTTAAAATTGTTTATAATAAATGACGGAAATTCTGGCCCGTTTAAGGATCACAAGGTCTAGCGGGCCCGGAGGGCTTCGATCCCTCGACTTCCGGCTTTCTTCACTAGGTTTAGAAGGCAGGCGCTCTATCCAAGCTGAGCTACGAGCCCAACGTAAACGAATTCTTGAGTAAATACCCGGTGGTATTCTTCCGCTTCTTAATTTTCAAGCTCCACTCCTTATAAAATTCTTAGTTTTTGTTAAAATGGGAGTTCTATAAGTACTCAATTTCAATAGCTACAAATTCGGGCTAAAACAATAGTACTATTAGATATGGCGTCAGACGAACAGGTAGGAGACGAAATGAGGCGTGGCATTGAAGAAAATGATGAGCTCGGAAAGAGTATGCTAGGAATTTGGGAGGAAGTTTTTAAACTACCAACAATAGGCCCGTTATTTTCATATTTTGGTAATATCAAGGAGCAGAACGCTCAAGTTGCCAATTTGGCGGAAACAATAATGAAATCTCAGATTACCCTTGGCCAGTACTGGAAGCAGGTTAACCAGGCATACGTTAATGCAGCTTTAAGAATTAATGAGAAGACCTCTTCTTCGTTACTAGATATCAAAACCAAAAAGGATCTAGATGATTACAGAAAAATAATGATTGATTCTTTTGAGGAAGAGTTTACTAAGTTATTTAACTCTAAGGATTTTGCGCTTACATATCGAGATTTGTTGGACAAACAGATGGACTTACTAAGTCAAATCCAAGCTTCGTCTCAAAGGACACTAGGAATCCTAAATCTTCCTACAAGGAAGGAACTGGATACGATATCAAAGGATCTGCATGACTTGCGCAAATCCGTGATGGATTTGCAAGAAAGGGTGGAATCAACTGTACGCAAGATGCCTAGTTAGTTATGTCTTGCGATAAATTTAGGATCTATGATGTTATTTGCTGAAAGTCATCTGAAAGACAGGCGATTTGTTTTCGAACAGGTCAACAGTGATGAATGCATTTAAGGTGACGAGAAGGAGAGTTACTAGGCACAATAGTATTTGACAAACCTATTCAGTGCCTTTCTTCTTTCTCAGTATCGGGGTCACGATCACCTGGACCAGATCACCTTCCTCTATGTTTAAGGCGACCCTCTCTGCCTCTGGAATTGAAATCCTACCTCCACTCTGAACAGTAGTTTTGAACATTGCATTAAAATGCAAGGCATTTTGCATAGTTGAGATATAATTGTTCATTGCATCTTGTTGGACCGAGGTCAACTTTTTCATAAATTCTCGTTGAGCCTCATTTCCTTGTTCTACTGCTTTTCTTAACGCATCGAAAGAGTTACTATCGCTTTCGGTCATTGATATGAATCAGTTCGCTACATTTATTTAATATTATCACCGAACGCCTCAAGTTAGATTAGTGCAAAAAATCTAGGACTATTTTTGTAAATTCCTTAGGATTTTCAATGGGTGGAGTATGCCCACATCCCTTCATCACCTTAGTAGTACAGCTTGGGATATCCCCATAGGCAGCTGAATATTGGAACGGAATCATTTGATCGTGTTCTCCCCATATGCATAAGGTTGGAACCTTTATTTTTGATAACCGACCCGCAAGATTAGGAGAATCTCTTATCCCCAATAAGGTCGACATGAATGCATACTTTGCATTCGGAAGTCTCATTCGATTAATGAAATCGCGTATCGTGGACTCCGGAACGATTTCTGAATTACTAGTCATATGTGAAAAGGCTTTTGCAACGTTTTCATATGTTGGATAAAGCGCGGCCATTATATATTCGTCGAGAGTTTGAGTCGACGTCCGCATAGTCCCTGCCGGGGAAACGAGAACTAGTTTATTTACCTGGCTGGGGAATTTCATCGTGAATTCTGTTGCCAGAAAACCTCCGAATGACCATCCAATAAAACTAGCCTGCTTGATGCAAAGGGCTTTCATGAATTTATCTAGGAACTCTACAAAGAAATCCATCGTATATTCTACTGTCGGTTTATCACTATATCCGAAACCAATTATATCAGGAATTATTACCTCGAATCTCTCAGCTAACCCAGGAAAAACGGGTGCCCATCTCTCGGCAGATGCACCTATTCCATGCAATAGGACCAGTATTCTAGCACTATCTGGATTGAAATCATTACCCGATAGATATCGTATAGTGTATTCATCCATATGAACCAGATTCGTAGAGATGTCCTGCCTCACAATCGATTTAACATGCTCTTGATTCACTAGCCCTAATTTAATATCTTGTACTTCGGGGCTTATGCTTAATGTCAAGGCTCCATAGCTAGCAAGATAAATATTTCGAATTAAATCAATATCTAAAAAATGAACTCCGAGAGCAATTCAATCTCTATCAAGCTGACAGAGGACCATATATCCTCAGGGCAGGATATACATGGAATTATCAACCTGTCTTACGATTCCAGATATGATACCATTGTTATAAATTCACAGATAGAGGATTCTAGCGGTACTTTTGAATTTGTAGAGCTCGATGGAAAAAAGATAGGTTATCCTTACTCAAGGCTTTCTATATTTGAAAAAGACATTCGAGGTCAAAAAAAGATCGCATTCACAGCGAGGACAAATTACACCCCCCGTGATGCTTTCTCTAAGGTCAAGTTTAGGGTATCCATAATCCAAGAACATAAAGAGATAGCTAGTGATATTTCCTATATCACTCTCAGCAGATGATACTTGAATCGAAGCTTTAATTCGTTTGTTTTGTGGTCTTCCTAAACAAAGCTGGGATGCTATGATTATCAGAATCTTCCTTCAGTTACAGAAACCTTTCCGGTCATCCATGGATGTGGCTCACAGTGATAAGGATACTCACCTACTTCAGTAAAGGTAAACTCATACTGTTCATTGGCGGGAATAAGGCCGATCGTATCCATACTATTGAATTCCCCGTTGACAGGATCTACATATGCCGTATCAGAGGTCACTGTGTGAGGTACTGAATCCTCATTAGTCCAGATGAACTTGTTAGATAAACCCAGTGCCCCATCTATTTCCTTCGGAACAAAGTTTTCTGTCTGCGAAGGTTGTGCAGACCCGACTGCTATGGAGATTTCCCCAGACTCTGCCGGGTTGAGAACTTCTTCAGGTACCACTGGAGTTGCCGTTGCTTGTGGGATATAGACAAATTGATAGTAACCTACGCTAATGGCAACAGAAACCACAAAGGCCATGATGCTGATCCCTGCAACATTATTAGTCATCTACCAGTGCTTTCTATGAGGGGGAGGCATTTCACATATAAAGTTTCTTTAGTGTTGAAGTTGATGATGACTATCCTGCGCGTGCGTTCCCCGCTTTGTCCAGATCATCTATTTCGGCCGAAGAAACGATCTCTTGCGACGTTCCCGCTTCCTGTGAAGCACTACTATCGGTTTGACCTCCGCTTCTTAAAGAGGAAGATTTAGTGTTTTGAGATGAAGCTAATGAAGGCCTAGCCCTTTGCTCTTGCTGAGGAGCCAAAGGTTTTTCGACCGTTTGTTCGACAGTATAAACCGCGCGAGACGTTTGAGGAAGTGGCGACGGTGCTTTAGGCTGAATCGCAGGTTTAGGTGGCAAAGGTGGAGGAGCTTTTTCCATAGCCCGACCATGTCTGTAAATATGGAACATTCCTGCAAATACTAGCATCATTAAGCCTATAATGAACAACGAAAAGTTGTTCATTCCAGATAATACTGCATAGTATGCGGAAATGTTGAGGTATATCTGGAATATTAGCAAGCCGATGAAGATTATATATACCCATTTTGCAGGAAGGTTGATTGGACCTTTCCCTGTTGTCTTCTTTGGCTGCGCCTTTGCCTTTGACTCTGCATTTTTTGCGAGCTTTATCATCATATATGTGAATCCGAACGAAAGCGGAACCAATAATACCATTACAATGTAAAAGAAAATTGGGTCAATTACAAGTCGCTCGAGAAGAGATTTCTGAATATCCGGATCTATATAGAAACCCCAATAAGTTGTAACGATAATCTGGGCCAGACTTGTAATACCAACTGCAGTAATAATCGGTCGGTCCTTCCACGAAAATTTCTTGTATCGATCAACGAAAGGTATTATTAGCAAGGTAAAAATGAAGAGTCCAGGCCAAAGCACCCCTGTCACGAACTTGTCATACATTGTTCTCAAGAAAGCATACAAGCCGGTAAGGTACCACTCTGGAACGGTGATCCCTGGTGGGACATTCGGATCAAATTTCAGCCCAAGATCCACAGGGAAGACTCCTCCTGTTATCATTATAGCTCCAGCAAATGCCATTACCATAGGAACATCAAAGACCAGGAACCTGGGAAAGTGAACGACCATGAGACCTAGCATAGCAATTGGCAGCCAAAAGACGTGGAAGGAGTAGAATCTCAAAATAAAGTCTGAGAATCCTCCTCCAAAAAACGCTTCTCTCATATCCGGTCCCAAAACAGGTATAGAATTGGTTAGCGAAGCAGCAATAGAGATCGCCAGTTCAGCACGCTCACTAAATATAATGTCATATCCTGTGAATGCCTCGAGTATTGTAAGAACTCCTAAGATAATTCCTGTTACCCAAAGGATTTCATTTCTAATCTTGTAACGACCACTAAAATATTGGTAGTACATATGAAGCAACGCTACCATTACCATTGCGTTAGAAGCATGATAATGAATATTACGCAAATGGAATCCAAATGGAATAGTATCATTAATTCTTTCAACACTGTCCCAGGCCCTATCTAGAATAGGTTCGTACCATAGCATTAGGAGCGCTCCAGTTATGCCCAAAATTATGAATATGACAAAGGTTAACATCCCGAGAAAGCCGAGAGGACTGACGAACCTTGAGGGAATTGTGAATTTCATTCCCATAAATATAGTTCGGTCTACTCCTTCATAGACCCATTTACAGAACTGAACTAGACTATTTTCACTCTTTAAGGTAGCGCCCAAATCCCACCACTCCATTACCATTTGGACTCCAATTCGGAGGTTTAATCCAGATTGCTCCACTTTGATCTGATTCTAAATCAAGCATTGGTAAGACATTTGAAGGAGGCGATTGAAGAGATGCTGGTCCTGCGAAGGCCATGCCTGTTAGTGGATCATACAGGCTTCCATGACAAGGACATTCTCCCCTTTTCCTTCCAGGCTCAGGCCAGTACTTCCATAGACACCACAAATGCAAACATACCATACTATACATTCTGAAAGATGAAATATCATTATTATTTCCGCCTAGTTCTTCAGGTAGCCGAATGAACTGCCATGTTCTAAATGCTTCTTTGTTTAATGCAGGATCATCTGTCTTGGGATAGATCACTGCCTCAGAATGGTTCACCGGAAATGAGCTGAGGTTAGCTTGAGAACCATCAGGTAGTTCAACCTTAGCCCTTGCCGATACTTGCCCCGTAGGGTTGGGTAAAAACTTTCCCCAGTCAACAAAAGGTATGAATGTTAAGACAGTACCAGCAGCAGCCATTAATTTCAAGAAATCACGCCTGGAAACCTTACCTCCCAAATTTGGAGGGGTCTGCTGGGACATCATAACTGAACTCAAGAATCGCATCTATAAACTTTTGGCCTATAGAAATAGCATAATTTTTTTGGCTTCAAATTCTGTGTCTGTATTGAAAACCTTCATGAGCCGGTTGTACGGTTAACTTAGTCTTACTCGAATTATGCCGTTGAGGTATTCAACGTCTCGCAATTTATACTTCAAGGCATCCTCTGGTAGCTTGGCCAATACCTGTGAAATATTAGATTTGCGATCGGTTATCTTTACTAAATTGTTTTGAGGTACGTAGTCCACCCTAATATCTGTGAGTCCCGAAATACCCTTAACCTCAACCAATATTTCATAAAAGTCTGGTCCTTTGATTATGTCTGGTTCTATTCTAACAAATGGACTCTCTGGGGGACTAAATGATATCTTCTTGATTGGAGGAGAACGGATATCTAGAATTCGGATGTCCCTCTTTTGCGCTAATAGTTTCCAGACGTAAGCGATGCCCAATCCCGCTACGAAGCCCCCTATGTGTGCAAAATAGGCTACACCTCCAGATTGGGGGAATATAACACCGAAGACTATTTGCATAATAAACCATATTGGTAAGAATGCAATTGCTGGTATCCTAACAGTTGTGATAAAGAACGCAAATACTATTGTGAAGATCTTGGCTCTCGGGAACATTACTAGGTATGCTCCCAATACTCCTGAAATTGCACCTGATGCTCCGACAGCCGGGATCAAGGCGCTGGTGTCTTGATTCGCAACCAGGCTGTGAGAATATGCTGCAAGAATTCCCCATAACAGGTATATCAGAAGGTACTTCAGATGTCCAAATTTATCTTCTATATTATCTCCAAAAACGAACAGAAAAACCATATTACCCACTATATGCGCAATTCCGCCATGCATAAACATTGAAGTAAAAATGGACACGATATCCCCAGCTATTACAAAACGGGGGATAGAACCGTATGTATAAAATAATTCCTGTGTAGCATTAGGATCCATGAAGAAATTCGTAAACGCCACTTCCCAAAAAAAAACCAGGACGTTTATAAAAATAAGACCGTAATTTACATAGGGCCGTCCATGCAGTCTTTGAGTATCATCGTGGATTGGGAACATTCGGGGTTTAATACAATTTTGTTACTACTAGGGAATCGGATAAATTCGAATATATCTAAAATCCCCCAAAGGGATTTGCGTTAGGTGTAAAGTCCTCACTCTCAGAATGAGCTTTCCGAGAATGCCTCTTTAGCCGCTCTTTATCATCAAATTTCATGTCACAATACTTGCATTTAAATTCATTCAATCCTTCTTCATTCTTCTTTTTGAAAAAGATCATCTGATCGATATTTAACAACGTAATACAACTTCATTAACCTTGTGTAGTCTATTTTTTATCTGGATGAAACACCGCTTCCAATGCTTGTGGGTCGAGAACTTGATACTTGAAAGAAATTCAAGCTGCTCATAGGCCGCTGCTCTATTCCATTACTATCATTGTTAATGTAGATTTGACGCCATCAAGCTTTCTTAGCTTCCATGTAATAGTTTCTTTAACCTTCTCCATGGTGTCAGCTTCGACCTGTGCCACAATATCGTACACTCCATAGACCTGGTACACTTCCCTTACCCCTTCAAGTTTATTGAGTTCGTTAACAATAGAATCCTCGCTCCCCAATTCTGCATTCATCAGTACAAAGGCCTGTGGCATACACCTAAATAGTCATGGCTGGTGTATAAAAACATGTAGATATGCTCATTTTGTGGGCTGTTTACCGTAGAATAATATGATGGACCCGCAAATACATCTTTAGGAACTGGTGGTCGCTGGCACAAGGTGCCTTGCTTAACAGAATCATTAAAATAAAAGGGCCGTAACAGCGTGACTATCAGTATTGTTGGAATAATAAATCATGGAATGCTCGACCAATATTATTTTTCATTCCCTCGCCTGACTTAGATTTCAGTTCCGATTCTCTACGTTCAGATCTCATGTGGCAGCTTACTTTCGTCGAAGACTCCAGCACGGTTCCATTGGTAAGTGAAATAATCTTCACACCATTCGTGAAATGCATTATTATCACTATAATATACTATGTTCAAGTCAGGTCTTCCCTTTAAACTAGGGAATGCAACACAGGAATGTCTTTCGTTAAATATCATGACGAGCTTGACGCTATCCAGCATTCGTCTCTCAACCATCCCTTTGGAAATCAAACTACGCCAACCTATTCTTTCCAAGATTTCACTCCTTCCCTTTGGGACTACAGGATCTCGAGGGAATATATAAGAAAATTTTACGCCACTTCGAATCCTTGAACTGAGTGTCTCAATAAGGTCGACGGGTACTTCCGAAATTATTTCTTTGATGTATTTGTTTGAATTCAAGAATATATACTTCCATCTTTGAAGTATAGCCATAACACCGTTAACAACCTCACATTCAGCGAGAGAACCTATCCTAAGAATAAATTTTAGTGGAAGATCGCCAAATGAATGATCATTGAAATATTCTCTATTTCGAAACATGAACGCGTAACTTGGAATTAGAGAAACAATTGATTCTCCGTACGGAGTAAGTATAAGGTCTCCCTCAAGCCCCTTTGTGACGAGATTTGAGGAGACGAGTCGCGATATGTTTCTATGTGTTTCTTGCATCGTTGCATTTAGTTCTTCAGCAAGTTGTGAAAGACGGTATGATCTGTTTCTAAGTTTCATTAGGGAGGAGTATCTTAGATCTCCGGCTAACTCGAAAAACAAGGAGTTGAGTTCCTCTTCGCGTTCTCCATGCATCGATCAATGACAGTGCGCCTAAAATTTAAACTTGACAAGTGGAGCCAAGTTTAAAATCTATAAATTGAATACAATTCGTATTTTCAGAATCGTTAACCTATTTAGGCTAGTTATGGACTTATTCTGGACATGGTCCTAGGAAAAAGTACACAGTCTTTAATATCCTCGATGCCAATAAACCATCTCAGCAGCCTCTCTATTCCCATTCCAAATCCTCCATGTTCCACCGATCCATATCTCCTCAAATCAAGATACCATCCGTAATCAACAGAATTGAGACCGGCTTGTCTAATCCTATTGGATAGCGTTGGGAGATTATCTTCTCTCATCCCTCCACTACTTAATTCGCCATATCCTCTGGGTCCCAAGAGATCAAAGGTAAGACTTGTTTCCAACTGATCTGGGTTTTCCTTGACATAGAAAGGCTTCACTTTAATAGGGTATCCAGTAATGAACAAAGGGTTAGTCATCTGTCTAGTTAATACCCTTTCTGAATCAATGTTCAAATCGTCCCCCCATCGAATGGTTCTAGCTTTTCCGTCGACTTCGGTTATCTGGAAATCGAGGGAGATTAGCCTTTCGATGGCTTTATCGTAGGTCATTTTGCGAAAAGGCTCCGCAAGTTCCTTAAAGTAACTGGAGTCTATTTTGAGAACTTTCAATGATTCTTTTCGTTCAGTAATAGTTTTATCAAGCGTATACCTAACAAGATCCTCTTGGATTTGTAGAAGGTCTCGAAGGGACACCCATGGGGCCTCACATTCCAGGTGTGAAAATTCTGCCAAATGTCTAACAGTCCTAGATCGCTCCGCCCGAAATGAGGAAGTCAGACTCCACACAGGACCCAATGAGAAAATCATTGCTTCTAAATAGAGCTGTGCACTCTGCGACAGGAATGCCACGTCGTCAAAATAGTTTAGCTTGAAGAGAGTTGAACCTCCTTCCACTGAACCCTTCACCACTAGTGGCGGGGTTACTTCCATCCAATCCTTCTCAGAAAACCATTGCCTAAGAAACTTAAACATCGATGCCCTAATCTTAGCAATTTCTATCATTTTCCGTGTACGTAATGTTAGATGTCTATTATCAAGGAGCAACTCTGCGCTTTGATACTCACCGAGAGGATAGTCCTTTTCCGAAACTTGAAAGACCTGGAGATTTGTTCCGGCAATCTCTATCCCCCCTTCTGGAGCACGAGCATCCTGCTTTACTATACCAGAAATCTGCACGGATGACTCCCTTGTTATGTCATCGATTTTGTATGAGGGGAAAACACATTGTATGATAGCTCCGCGATCATCCCTGAGAAGTATGAATGTGTTCCCCTTTTGCTTTCTCAACCTATACACCCAACCACGTAAGGTCACATCTCTTCCAATGTAATTTGCAGATGCTATATCACAAATCCTCAAAGTTTTGACCCCAACCACCTTATCGATTTCTGAACCAATCGCCTACAAAGATGCATAATGTTTGATGAGCAATAATGAAAAGATTTCGAAACCTACCGTTCTCAATGACCCATGATTGTGCCAGGGGCATTCCAATCATTGTATAGATGAGATCTAATTTAATATATCTGGTCGAGAACACAGTACTTATGACAAAATTTGATGGTATAAAAGGTCAAGAATTACTAGATGTCGAACAGTCAGACTCTGAAGTAACGTTGATTTTCAAAGATAACCGATATCTATTTGTCAGACTAGAAAATGGGCGTATAGTCTGCGAATCGGTGCCGGAATAGAATTCTCATCTACCTGATAAGGTAGGCAAAATCCAGTTAATTACTACAAGCGCTGATTTTGACAATCCACCACAACGTGAAATCAATCAAATCTTATTGAATTGGATCTTGCATATAACTCAACTGGCTCAGTAAAATCATGCCTTCCCCATGAAACTCGAATCTCAGCATGAATATCCTCAGTTCCTGACGTTCCGCGTTGATCCTTGCTGGCCTCTATTGTCTTATCGACGTCAAACATCAGTGACTGTGCCTCTTGAACTGTAAGCGGATATAGTGGAACATCTTCTTGTACTACAAATATCCAGATCCTAAAAGGGATCTTCGGATTTCTGGTCCAAAACAGAACTGCTTTCCTAACATACTCTCCAGTAAAGATCGTGCGGTTATTGATCTTTAAGGCGATGCGTATTTTGAGACGAAATGAATTGTCATGCTTGTTGTACGCTTTCTCCCAACTTGATTGATTAAAAGCACTTCTGATAGTCCCGGTTATACTAAAGCTAAGTTTTAGCAGTCCTCTACTGTTGAATTTTTCCTTTTCGTGGACAGCCTCTAACTTTGTCTCTGAAATGAAATTTCCTCGGCTGCTCAGTATCGGCAATATCAGGAGATCATTTATATCTTCAATAAGTAGTTGTCTCTATCGTATGCTCACAGAAGTAATTGAGAGTAATGATAATACCTTGGAGCTAAAACTTAGAGACGAAGATATTTCCGTGATGCTGATCATCCAGCATGAACTACTTAGCAAAAAGGATATTGACTTTGCGGGAGTTATTCTTAAACACCCACTTATCAGAGATTATATTATGAGGATTGTCACAAAAAAGGAAGATCCCGGGGTGGCACTGAAAGAAGCATCTGCAAACGCAAGTAAATATTTGGAAGAATTAGGCGCAAGTATTAAGACTCAACTAAGAAGTTGAAGGTGATAGCTAACCTGAAGTTCTGTCCTAGCTGCGAATCACGTATGAAATTAATGTCTGAAGAGGGTACGGTAAAATGTCCAAAATGTGGATATGCTGAACAAGATAAATATTCTTTGCAGAATCAAGAAAAGCTGCAACCCAGACAAACAAGATCTGAAAATATTTCAAAAAGTTCGCTTAAGGTAATGGATTCCGATGCACCAAATGCCATGCCCACAACGAGCATTGAGTGTGCAAAATGTGGGAATATGACTGCGTATTGGTGGATGTTGCAGACAAGGTCCGCAGATGAGGCGACTACACAGTTCTACCGGTGTACTGAATGTAGCTACACTTGGAGAAATTACTCATGATTAAAGGTATTCGGTTCCGTGGCCCATTTTTAATTTGGATTGTCAACGTGATGGTCAGACAGCAATGTTTAAAATTAATAGATGATGTCGGTAATCATAAATATTGACATTCAGCGCTAGTACAAACTCCCCAGACGAATGGAAAGTGGTAACATCGGCAATCTCAACCCTAGTGGACGAGGCAACCTTTGAAGCCAATGTCGAGGGGCTTCTATTCAGAGGAATGGATCCTTCACATGTCGCGCTTATTGATATTCACTGGCCGAACTCTGCATTCCAAAAATTCCAGTGCAATGATTCCATTAAATTTGGCGTTAGAATTGATGAATTCTCTAAACTAATAAGACGAGGTGATAAGAAGGATGCGGTTGAAGTTTCTATCGGAGAGAATTCTACATTACTAATTCGGATCAAGAACGGCTACAATAGAGAATATAAAATGCGACTCATAGAAAGTTCCTCAGGTTCAACACCGCTCCCAAAATTGAATTTTAACTCAAGGGTTGTTCTAAACTCTTCTACTTTGGATAGAGTGTTTTCCGACATCCAAGTTGTATCTGAGTACATCACTCTAGGATCAGAGCAAACAAAAATTGTCTTTACCGGAAAAGGAGACGCGGGCGAAGCAAATATCACCTTGGATCAATCTAGCGAGGGGCTAGAAGATATTACTGTCAAAGAAAGTAGCAATGCCACATACAGCCTTGATTACCTTTCAAGGATGATAAAAGCTATAGGAAGCACCGGCGGATCTGTGATAGCTGAATATTCAACTAAAATGCCATTGCGACTAGAGTTCAGAGTCGCAAACATAGGAAGAATACATTTTTATCTTGCCCCAAGGGTTCAAGATTAAAATAGTGATAATAAAGTTGCCTATGTGTAAACACGTACAGATCACTTTCTGAGTATGTACTCAAGGATTTCTTAGACATGCTTGTTGTGATGAAATTTGGAGGAACTGCAGTCGAATCTGGTGAACGGATTAGACACATATCAAACATAGCGCTGAATTATCAACAGAAAATGGGGTTTGATGTTATTTTGGTAACATCCGCGGTGAAAGGGATGACGGATGAGATATTATTGGTGGCAGAAAGCGTAAAAAAGGGAGACAAATCAGCTGTGAACCAGTTTGTCGACCGTCTAAAACGACTGCATCTATCTCTCATAGATAGTAGTATTTTTGACGAAGCTAAAAAGAAAGAGGCAAAGAATACTGTAAGTGAGCTTGTTGACCTTATTAAAAACGTTCTTCATGGAATGTTGCCTATTAGAGAAGTCACTCCAAAGATGCTCGATTATTTGCTCTCATTTGGAGAGAGGCTCTCCACCTTTATTGTCTCAGTGACGATTGAGGATATTGGGGGAAGCTCACAATATCTTATTGGCAATGATGCAGGTATAGTGACCGACTCCAATTTTGGAGACGCACTCCCGTTAATGGATACTACGAAACTTAATGTTTCGCATAGGCTGAAGCCTTTGTTAGCTAAGAAAGTTATCCCCGTGATCACTGGTTTCATTGGTGCTGATCAATTTGGTAACATAACCACCATTGGTAGAGGAGGCTCCGACTATACAGCGACGATTATAGCTGCGGGCTCCAGAGCGGATGAGGTGTGGCTGTGGAGCGATGTAGACGGATTAATGACAGCCGATCCGAAGATTGTCAGCGATGCAAGAGTTATACGAGAAGCGTCATTTGCCGAAGCCTTAGAAATGGCATTGTTTGGTGCTAAATATATGCATCCAAGAGCATTGGAACCGGCTATCGAGTCTAATATCCCAATGAGGATAAGAAATTTTATGAAGATAGATGACGACGGCACTTTAGTAGTAAGTAATCCCGGTAAGAATTCGCATAAAATAGTGAAAGCAATAAGCTCTATCCGACATACAGCCTTAATAGACGTAAGCGGAGTTGGAATGGTTGGTGCTCCAGGGACAGCCGGAAGGATCTTTGACACTTTGGCTAAAAATAAAGTAAACATCATGATGATTTCTCAGAGCCCATCTGAATCAAGTATTTCAATGGTTGTTAAGAAGGAAGTTCTTCAAAAGGCAACTAGTACTCTGGAATTGTCGCTGCTTGGTAGAGTGATCAAGAAAATTGATGTGAAAGAAGACGTTGCAGTTATAGCAGTCGTTGGTTCAGGAATGCGAGGGATTAAGGGGGTGGCCGCAAGAGTGTTTGGTGCTGTTGGCAACAAGAATATCAATGTGATAATGATTGCTCAAGGATCTTCCGAATTGAACCTTGCTTTCGTAGTGAATGACATGGATTGTGTAGAAGTGGTTAGAACAATTCATGGGGAATTCGATCTCAATAATTCGTGATGTCAGAACGTATGGTATTATTTGAAGCCATTCTTCGAGCAAAGGATAAATTGACATAATGATTAGTTGTTGAGCATGGAAAGGGGCCAATTGTTTGTCGTGGGGATAGGGCCTGGAGATCATGACCAAATGACGTTTCGTGCGAAGGAAGTCATCGGTGAGAGTGAAGTCGTCATCGGTTATGACACCTATATCACGTTGATTGAGGATTTAATTGTCGGAAAAGAGATTCATCGATATCCGATGACCCAAGAAGTTGATCGGGCCAATCAGGCGATCAGGACAGCAGAAGAAGGTAAAAAAGTGTCCCTTGTATCTTCCGGTGATCCTGGAATATATGGCATGATAGGACTTGTGTATGAAATTCTTGCTGAGCGAAACTGGGAACGAGATAATGGGATCTACGTAGAGTGCGTACCAGGAGTTTCGTCACTGAATTCTTGTGCGGCGCTAGTTGGCTCTCCTCTAATGACTGACTTTGCAGTAGTTAGTATGAGCGACCTACTCGTCCCTTGGGAGATCATAATAAAAAGAGTGGAAGCCGCAGCGATGGGAGACTTTGTGACCGTCATATACAATCCAACTAGCAAGAGAAGGGTTCACCAGTTAAGAGACACACGAGAAATATTCTTAAAATATCGAAGCCCGAAGACACCAGTCGCTATAATAAAGGGAGCCTACCGAGAAAGCCAAACGGTTGTAATTACTGATTTGCAAAGACTGCTTGAACCGGAACATCAGCAAATTATGGGAATGATAACTACAATCATCATAGGGAATACATCGACCTTCACATATCGCCATCTTATGATAAACCCAAGAGGGTATAAATCAAAGTATGAATTAGTTCATGACACTCCCGCAGAGGTATAGCGGGATATACTATTGTAGCGATGTTTTCAGAATTGCCTCTATAATTCGTACCAACCTTTTAATTTTGAAGTGGAATGGATTTTTTGAAACTTAGTCGAGATGAGCCCATATTCCTGTCGAGACATATTTTGAATTGTCATCGCGGCAGAGTAACAACGGTAAGTATATAGAAAAGAGTGTAAAGAAAATGATAAAAGTGGAATGGTCTGTTGCTTCAGGATAATCTCTTCTCTGGCTAAAGATTATTTGCAAAATAGTCCGCCTTTTGAGCAGTATTGACGAAATGGCTAATTTTCCAATATCGACTCCTGTCCCTTGAAATGCTGCCTTACTGGCTCAATTATTATATTTAAATAGTTAGAAACAGCTCGTTTAAGGTCAGCTGGATGAAGAAGTCGGCTCTCAAAATCAATTGCTAGTTGAGCGTAATTGTTGTAGGATATCGTCCCTCCATATTTGGATGCCCTTTCTACTTCGAATTCAGAAAACTCATGAAGAATGATGTATCTAACCAACTCTATTATTGGGTTATTTTTGGAGACCCCGGCTGGACAGTAAGCCATTCCAATCTTGCGGTTGATAGTGTCCTCGTCGTCGTGAACAAGTATGCTACCACCTGGGTTGCTCTTACTCATTTTGCTTGCCATCTTCCTGTTCCCATAGGTGGAACTAGACATTTCCAACTGGCAAGGTTCAGACAATCCTGGGAGCAAATGATGGTGAACCGCAACGGGCGTCTTCCAACCTAATTTTGGAAAGATTTCCCGTGTTAGCATGTGTATTTTCCTTTGATCCATTCCTGCATGAACTATGTCTGATCCTAGTGATCTTATATCAATCGACTGCATAGAGGGATAAAGCAATTGGGAAAAATCTAGGCTGTCTCTTTTAGTCCTTCCCATTATTGTAAGTGATCTCATAGTCCTCGCAAGAGTCAGGTGTTTACCAAATAGGATTAGGTCGTTCCAATATTCATAGCCTCTTTCTCGATACATTTTGCTCCCTAGTACAATGTTCACGCCAGGACAGACGAACTGGAATGCTTCAGCATAATAGTCTGAGAGATGGCTTATCTTACTCCAGTCTCCTCCGAGCTTGTTATTGATATACGTATGCCAATCGGCCAGAAATAGAGTACAGTTGACGCCAGCTTTGATAAAGTCATTAATCTTAAATCCTGTGAGTATTAGACTGCCAAGATGTAATAATCCTGAAATCTCTATGCCGATGTAGTGCTTAGGAACAGAGACGTTAAGAAATAGGTTATATAGCTCATCCTTTGTAACGATCTCCTCTGTAGGCTCTCTGGTAACAAGACTAAGTCGTTCTTCGAGATCCATGTAGATAGGTGGCAAATCTCGAATGCCTTATTAACATCTTGCGTTATACTTTGCAAATTATCAGGCTCGCGAAGCCTTTAGAACGGCAGCCAATATCTCAACCTTAATATGGAGATTTCCATGGATATTTCTAATCTGCGAGAGGTGCTCATGGTGCCCTACAATGAAGAACAGATTCGTGATGCGGTGCAATCTTTAGCAAATTTCAGATCAAGGGCTATTTCCCCGTACCATGAGAGATTCAGCTTCCCATTCTTTAGCGGATCTTATTTCGTCTATCGTAAGATTGATGTGAAACGGATAGTTACAATAGCCAAGACAGTTGCACAGAATCCTTTATATTTAGACGTCGGGTGTGGTTACGGCGAATTTCTTAGGAAGATAAGGTATTACATTCCGGACGCCCTAGGCATGGAATTAGACCCAAAGATTTTCTATTACAATGGAATGTATATTCCTCCATATATAAAGATCTGGGATCCAAAGTGGGGGTTGGACCATGATTTTGATACTGTCTTTATCGGCTGGATGGAGCCAGGCACAGATTTCAGAGATGAAATTTCAAAACATACACGGGTGATAGTTACCACGTTGGACCAAGGTTTGAGTTTAGCAGCTGAGTACGAGGCCCATGGCTTCGAACGGGTAGCATGGTGGAGATCTCCGTCGTGGGAAGATGTAAACACCGAGATAATGAATAGACACTATACACAGATTTCGAATAAGGGATTGGAAAGACTGATCAGCCTCAGGGGTGCCCACAATCTTTGGTACATCTACAGCAGAGATAAAGTCATTTCCGAGAAGATAAAACGAAATCTAGCTATAGCAGCCAACGAGGAACGATCTGATTTGAATGAAACATATGACTATGAGGGGGTACTAGATGAGTGCGGTTTTGGTTACCTTCAAGAATTGTCCACATTGAGCAATGGCTCTCGTGAGAAACTTTGGGAAATTAGATATAGCTAGGCTCTAAATGGGTCATTTTGGCCATAATTGCTTGAGCCCAAAATGAAAGACTTAAAAATTCAACCTGCCGAAGCTAACCCAGTTGAAAGTAACAGTTCTGGGCGCAGCAAAAGAGGTAGGAAGATCAGGTTTCCTGGTTGACGCAGGACACAAGAAAATCCTAATGGATTATGGAGTTCTCCTTAAGAGAGATCGAGAACCAGCTTTTCCTCTCCATGTTAAGCCAAAAGAAATTGATGCGGTTATCCTTACTCATGCACATTTGGACCATTCTGGTTTTGTGCCTTCCTTATTTCTATCGGATATCATAGGACTCCAGGCACTTGGCACTCCCCCGACCTTTGATTTGTCTTATCTTCTAATAGAAGATATGATAAAAATTTCAGGATTCTACCTACCATTCGAATATTTGGATGTTATGAATATGAAAAACCATTCTAGAGAATTAGCCTATCGTGAACCATATCTGCTGGACGGTATACAGATTAACCTATTCGAATCAGGACATGTTTTAGGCGGAGCAACTATAACAGTATCGCATGAAAACAAGACAATTTTTTATACCGGTGACATAAACACTAGAGGCTCGAAATTGCTGAGACCGGCAGACCTTAACGTCGGCGAAATCGATCTCATGATCATCGAAAGTACTTACTCCCAGTCTGACCAGACCCCCAGAGAGCAATCAGAACACGATTTATTGAGCTTCGCAAATCAGATAATAGAAGATGGGGGGACAGTTTTTATTCCTGCCTTCTCGGTCGAACGAGCTCAAGAAATAGCATGTGTCCTGCAGGCACACAAATTTCCTCACAGGGTGGTGATGGATGGGATGGCTTTAAAGGCCAATGAAATAATGCTGAGACACCCTTCCTTTTTGAGGGATCCAGATACCTTTAAAGACGCCATAACCCGAGCTGAATGGATAAAAGGCTGGAATCGGAGGAAGAAAGTTGTGAATGAACCGTGCGTAATCATTTCACCTGCTGGAATGTTAGTTGGTGGATCGGCAGTGCACTATCTGCAGGAACTATCAAAGAGCGACAAGAATGGTATTGCTCTTGTATCGTATCAAGGGGAAGGGACTCCTGGGCGAATGTTACTAGAGAAAGGGGTTTCCAGTTTTCAAGGGAAATTGACTAAATGCCATGCAGCCGTTAGACAGTTTGAATTTTCCGGCCATAACAGCAGAGCCGAATTGTTTGAAATTCTGAATACCGTTAAAGGATCTCCAGAAGTACTGACGGTACATGGAGATGGAAAGGCTTGTACTGATTTCGCACGTGAAATTCAAGAAAAATATGGTTTCAAAGCTCATGCGCCCGAAGCTGGAGAGACAGTACAGGTCTAAAAACACAGGGATCATCCTTACTTCAAAGTTTGACAGACCAAATGTGTCATTTCCGTGAAATATTGAGTTCTTATAGGCACCTTGGTAGCGTGAAATCAAATGTCATGAAGCCAAAAGCCCTTTTTGTTGCGATTTGTACGTATTAGCAACACTCTGATCCTCATCTGGCAAATGCAATTCAGTTAGTAGAGGCAACAAATTCTTCAAGTCTGTCCATAGCCTTGTCAAGTACTTCCTCGTCGGGAAGATATACTAGCCTGAAATGATTCGACCCATAGGCCTTACCAAATCCAGAACCATAGACACTGATAACACCGGTTTTACTTAAGAAGTCCAAAACAAAACTCTTGTCGTCCCTCCACCGGGGGGCAAGGTCAAGCTTGGGAAATACGTAAAATGCACCCTTCGGAGCCGAACAGGAAATACCATCGATAGCGTTCAATCGCTTCACTATGAAATCGCGTCTTCTGCGCAATTGTTCAACCATAACCGGAATGTGATCTTGAGGTCCGCGTAAAGCCTGTACAGCAGCTATCTGGACAGGCAGGTTGGAAGATATTCTTACTCTTGCTAACTTCGGAAGATTTTCTCGTAACTCATTGAGCTTCTCTGTATTGCTGTTCATGCAAACATAGCCACACCTCCAACCGGTCATCAAGTATGCTTTTGAAAAGCCATTAAGAAGTACTACCGGAACGTCTGACGCAACTTTCCCTATACCAGTGAAGGACTCTTCAAATACAATCTTGTCATAAATCTCGTCACATATAAAATAAAGATCATGTTCGGCTGCTACGTCAATAAGCTTCTTGAGGCTATTCGCATCAAACACCTCTCCCGTGGGGTTGTTTGGACTTATTACGCATATGGCTATGCTTCTAGGCGTGATCTTCGAAACTAGATCTTCAATATCTGGAGTTCCATCAGGAAAGATTCTAAATTCAACTGGGGTTCCGCCATAAAACCTAGTATATGAAGAATATGGAGGATAATATGGTCCAGGCATCAGTACTTCAGAGTTTGAGTCAACGATTGAAGCAAGCACCATGTCAAGGCCCTCGGAAACTCCATTAGTAACTAATACATCGTCTTCAGTAGTGCAAAAGCCCTTCGAACGTTCCTTCTCGACGATTGCTTGCCTTAACTCGAGCACGCCTTCAGATTCAGCATAGTAGTTATTGTCATGCTTCACGGCTTCAATTAGTGCGTTTTTGATATGGTCTGGTGTCCTAAAACCAAACTTCACTGGGTCTCCTATGTTGAGGTAGATCAGTTCTTTGCCCCGTTTTTCGTATTCCCTAGCCCGCAGCATGATGTCCCTGATAGCATATTCTACGCCGCTGGTCCTCATCGAAATCTTCAAGCTACCAATGTACCTGTAAATTGACCAAAATAAAATGTTATTTATTAAGAATTAGCGGTTTTTGTCAGTAGACAGCTGGTTCTTTATCAACGGAATCGGAATATCAGATGCGTCTATACTTTTTATGTAACCCTTCGATCATTAAGCATTACTAGGGTCCGTAGCGTAGTCAGGATATCGCAGCGGTCTTCGGAACCGCAGATCGAGGGATCGAAGCCCTCCGGATCCGTTGTGTCTCAACATAAACCTTTTGATAGTGAAGCTCGACTTTAAAAAAAGTATAAAAATATTTATCACTTCGCAAGGATCCATCGAGGTTCAAATGATTCCTTCTACGGACTAGTAATCAACTAATATTCCATCTATTCCCAAGGAGGTTCCAATTAAAAGTTGGCATCATTACTTATTTTCCCATAACCAAATATTCGAAACTCCGGCTAAGGCTTCGATTTGCAAAAAAATGGTTTTCCCATATTTCTTCCTAGCGTTAATGTCCTGGATGTCCTTTGAAAAGTACCATGTCAGGTTGAATTCCACTCCTGAATATGCTAAGGATGTGATGTATGAGATACGAGAATGCAATCAATAGATAAATATCAAACCTGGATAGTTCATATTATCCGTGTTTTAAGGGGGGGGTCGTTGTCTAGCATGGTATGATGCCAGCCTCGGGCGCTGGAGTTCGCCGGTTCGAATCCGGCCGACCCCATCGAGCAAAGTAAACTGTCTATAGATTAAAAACGCTAAAGTTCTTTCCGCTCATTGGAGCTTCAACAATGGTTAACAAATTAGACTAGACCGTAACCGAGTTACTTAGCAACTTCTAGATTTAAATATCCTCTTATATGTATCACATTTGATGTCTGACACACAACCACAACCGAATCAACAAGTGTATAAAGAAGGACCTCGGGACGCGATATACATTGGGAAGAAGCCGTTAATGGCATATGTAACTTCAACTCTTATACAATTGGCTAATCAGCCAAAAGTAACCATTAAGGCTAGAGGATTAAGTATAGGAAGAGCAGTTGATGTATCACAAATCATTCTAAAAAGAATGGAAAACGCAGGATATACAATAGGCGAGGTAAGAATTGGATCAGAGACTGTGCATTCGGAGGACGGGAGAACTAGAAACGTGTCAACAATAGAGATTGAAGTAAATAGAGCCTCTTAATCTCTCTGCTATTTTTGTTGCTTTTTTCCACTATACTTAAATGCTTTGTCTAGGAATGCTGCGATTTTTCTTGCGCATCTTAACCCAGTAACAAAATCACATTCTAACATAATTTCCCGCTTAAGTAAGGACTACCAGGTGTATCTATATCCAGTCAGATTTGTTAACAAAAGGCGAGAATTAAACACTAGGAGTTTCCCTTTCAGTTTCGAGACTAGGAAGTCCATGGTAGAGGAATTATTTGGAGACTCGGTGAAGATAGTATCTGCATATACGTTTCGTGCTCCATTTTTGAGGTATCTGCCTCCACTTATCTCTCCATACTCATGGACCATGAGAAAGGAGATTTTGGGAAGCATTGTAGAAAATGATTTTTTCTCATACACTGGCGATAGAGCCGAATCTTGGATGCTTAAGATACATGGATTAAAACCCATGCTAAGTAAGAGGTTAGAAATTTCTGGTACATTTGTGCGAGACCTTCTATACAGGGATGCAAGAAACCACCTTGAAATGAAAAATAATGGAGAAGGGCCTTGGCATCATTATGTACCTCCTCAGGTGGTTGAGATCATTTATAAAAATTGGGCTGTAATTGAACAGTTTGCTGATGCCGACGACAGGACAGTAAGACTATTCGGGATGAAATTCCCCCAGGAAGGACTTCTATCCTCATAGAACATATTTATATTAGACAGTAAGACGTTGCGTTGAATGAAAACGAAAGGCGCAGAATTCATTTGGCTGGACGGAAAATTTGTAAAGTGGGAAGATGCAAAAGTCCCCATTTTTACACATGCGCTACATTATGGCACTACAATTTTTGAGGGAATTCGTGCGTATTCGTCGATGGACAACAAATTGCATGTATTCAGACTTGCTGAGCACATGGAGAGACTTCACCGTTCTGCCCAAGTATATCGCATTAATGTAAATTACTCAGCCAAGGAACTTTGTGATGCTACGGTCGAATTACTGAGGAAGAACGATATTAAGGAATCGTGTTACATTAGACCACTTAATTTCGTAGGCTTACATGGAATAGATTTGAATGTGACGTTGGATTCTCCAACATATTGTGCAATAATTGTATTTCCATTTGCGAGATATTTTAGTGAGCAAGGAATTAGGGTAGGTGTTTCGTCGTGGCGAAGAATAAATGATACTTCTATTCCTCCAATGGCGAAGGCAGCTGGTAACTATCTTAATTCTGTCCTTGCTACCCAAGAAAGTAAAAGACATGGATTTGAAGAATCTATTATGCTTGACCAAGAGGGTAACATTAGTGAGGCCCCTGGAGAAAATGTCTTTCTTGTGCGGGATCACTCGATCTACACACCTTACATAGGTAACTCGGCCCTTGAAGGAATTACACGAAATACTACATTTGAAATTGCTGCCAATCTAGGGTATACTATTGTTGAAAGACCAATCTCAAGAACGGAGCTCTACATGGGCGATGAACTTTTTTTGACGGGAACTGCGGCTGAAATAGTTGGGATTCTAAGTGTGGATGGGCATCCTGTTGGTGATGGCAGGGAAGGACAGATTACTAGGCGCATAAGACAAGCGTACTCCAGGATTGTGACTGCGGAAGAACCTAGATTTTCAAGTTGGCTAACTAGTGTATGGTAGCCTCAGAATATGCAGATCTACATGTAGCCGTTATAGGTGTAGGAGGATGGGGAAAGAACCATGCAAGAGTCTTGAACAACCTCGGAGCTTTAAGCGCCGTTTGTGATATGGACGTCAAACGTGGTAAAGAAATATCGGAAAAGTACAACGTGAATTGCTACACATCCCTAGATCGATTGCTACAGGAGGAGCAGAATCTGGATGCTTGTTTCATATGCACTCCTACTAAGAGTCATTATGAGCTTGCAACTAGAATAATCGATAAGGGAATCCATCTCTTCGTTGAGAAGCCATTATCGTTCTCTTCGAAGGAATGTGATAATCTTGTTGAATTGGCGCAGAATAAGAAAATAATCTTGACAGCAGGGTATATAGAAAGGTATAATCCGGTCGTTCAGGATGTCAAGAGGATAATCCAGAGCAAGAAATATGGAGATCCGTTGATGATGGAATTTCACAGAGAAAATAGAATGCCTGTACATATTACTGACGTTGGAATAATTTATGATACTTCGGTTCATGATATCGATACTGCAATGTATCTCTTTGACAGTAAACCTATCGTTGTCTTTGCTCGGACAGGAAAAAAATTTCATTCCTTCGAGGATTTTGCTACTATCATGCTAGGTTTCGAAGATCAAAGAGTAGCTATTATCGCATCGAACTGGATCACACCTAAAAGAGTCCGAAGGTTTAGTGCCGTTTGCACCGATGGAATTATAACAGGGGATTTTATTAGTCAGGAAATCAGGATAGATGATATGAACGCGACTACGATACCAAGAAGGGAATTCAAAGAACCTTTATCAGTAGAGATTACAACCTTCCTTGATGGAGTAGCGGGAACCCAAAATAGCGTTAATCCACTAGTGTCATCAATTGAGGCAACTCGCGTAACTAAAGTAGCTGAATCTGCAATTTTGTCTAGCAATACTGGTTCCCCTATATATTTGGACTTTAAAGGGAAGTAGGTATTTATGAGAAAATCATTACTAGAGATTTTGGCTTGTCCAATTGACAAGCACTCCCCCCTTGAGCTTTTTGAAATCAATGTACATTCGACTAATAAATCCTCCATAGATAAACAAGATGAGAATGGAATAACGCAGGATGAACTGACTTACAATCATACCTCTTATGAGAATGTCATAATCAAAGATGGTGTTCTGTTCTGCAGTCGCTGCTCAAGGTTCTTTCCGATAATAGATGAGATTCCTATCATGCTGCCCGATGAGCTTCGAGAGAGGGAAAAAGATCTGCAATTCCTACTAGAATGGGAAACCAAGTTACCTAGCAAGATACTTGATCACGGTGTACCTTGGCATATTGATCGGAAATAGATGAAATAGAAAGTCATAAGTAAACTTGTTCCCTTAATATGTCGGATGTCTAATTCCTAAGTGGGTCGCGCTCCTGATTTAGGTATTTCTCTTCTTGGGGAGCTCAATTGACTAGAGTGCATCCAAATCACAGAGTTTGGCTCGGAAGTTTGGAATCTACTTATTATTGGAAATGTTCTGTTCTGTTCCGCATGCGGGACATGAATTCTTTGGCCCCATACAAATTGCGACTTTGGCCATGTATTTAGCAGGAGCGATCAGATTGTTTCTACTTATTGACCATAGCTTCACATACAGGATTTGCCTTCATGATTATCATATCTAGATTATGATTATTCGTTTTCGCAATAGCACTAAAGTCGTCTCTCGAACAAGCTATGACAACTGTGTTCTTGTCCGTGGGATAGATATCTAGTGAAGAACCTGGTCGCCGTTCTACGTCGCCTATGTAGTCCTTTAACCTTGACTCCATGGTGGAGAATAATTCGATCTTATCTCCCTTCATTTCATTCTGGTCGAGGTTCCAAGCGATTATTACCCTTGTCCTACTTGCCTTTAGTTCAGATTTCTTTAGGACTAATCGAAGTCTGTCAATCAAATGCTTAACGTATCCCTCAATTCCTTTTATGGTCCCATTCACTAAATACGCCAAAGGACCGGCTCCTGAAAGAGAGGAAGCAACGACACGAAGATCGTATAGTCCGTTTGAAATTTCGTCTATATACAAATCGCCATATCTGTTCTGGAGTACTTGAGAGGGAAATCCTGAAGAACGTGTTTGTTTGCATACCTCTAAAGTACTAGCTAGGCCGGTATAGTGTTCCAATATTCTAATGACGTGGGCGAGTTCAGCTGAATAGATATCAACGATATTCGAATCCTCTGTATTTGGTAGATCGTGAATAAGGCCTAACAAATAGAGATCCTTCTCGTTTGAGGAGGATGATGATCCGACCAAAAGATCTGCTTGATCTAGTTCAGAATGAGATGTAATAGGCATGTAATAATAATAAATGTCTCTTCCAATCACAAACCCTGTCAAATGTTCAATAAGTGCAATATTCTCTGTGTTACCTCCGATCCCAGTAGGAAGAGTAAACACAATCGAAGTCCCCGGACTTATCGACCTTACGAGATCCCTTAATTTTGAGGATATGTCTGCCCTTACATCTTGACCTGTCTTCCGAACCTTTGGAGAAAAGAATACGTATGATGCCATCTTAATGGCAACATCCACAGGTTCTAGCTCAAGCAATGGCTCATCTTCCAAAAGGGAGCTCACACTAGGATACGTTTTAATGATTTCAGGCTTCAGCATTATTGCCATTCGTGCGGATTCATCGATCAAGGACACCTTATGCCCTCTAGCGGCGATTGCGGAGGCAATTCTGTAACCTTCAGTACTGAGTCCGTATACTACTACCGGTTCAGATGATTTTCCTAGACTCAAACTAGAATCGCCTACCCTCAAACATAGGATAACGGTGCTATGTAAGAGTTAAAGAAAAGTCTTTTCTATCCATGGTTAGTAGTCTATCGTATATTCCATGAGAGTATGGCTTGATATTTTGACACCCAAACAAGTTATGTTTTTCAAACCTCTTGTTGACTCCCTTATAATTGATGGCCACGATGTGCTTTGTACTTCAAGAGATTACCGGGAAGCGACTGAGCTTGCGAGATTAAAAGACTTTAAAATAAAAGTGGTCGGTAAGCATGGAGGAGAAGGTAAATACGACAAGTTAAGAGCTAGCGCTTCCCGTGTATTCGAATTAGCTGAATTAGTACATGCATATGAGCCAGATTTAGCAATCACCTTTTCGTCACCCGAAGGAGCCCGGGTGTCTTATGGACTAGGAATCAAACATTATTGTTTCAGCGATTCCCCACACGCCATAGCCGTGTCGAAGCTGACGGCTCCATTGACAGACGTACTGTTTTGTCCATGGATAATCCCTTACTCTGCCTGGAATAGGTTTGGTATATCGAGGACGAACATTGTAAGATATAGGGCATTAGACCCCGCAGCGTGGCTTAAGCGGACTCATGGCCAACCTCGCTCAAGAATCACAGATGTATCATATGAGAAGGGAAATAAGAAGAATATTCTAGTAAGATTGGAAGAATCAAAAGCTGCCTACCTGACTGAAAGTCCAGCCAAAAAGAATGGTTACTTGTTTCTGGATAGTCTAATCAAATCAATCCACGATTTGGCAAATGTCGTTGTTATCTGCCGATATTCTGATCAGATCACAATTGTCAATGAAAGATATCAAGACAAAGTTTCCGTTGTCGGAAACATTATCGATGGTACATCCGCAATAGATTCTTGCGACCTCTTCATAGGTGCTGGAGGAACCATGACAGCAGAGGCTTGTCTTATGGGAAAGCCTGCTATCTCTATTGCTCCTATATCATTCTATGTAGAGAGGTACTTGTTAAAAAGTGGGCTACTTTTAAAAGCATCTAAGCCAGCTGAGTTAGTGAAACTTGCTACAAGGACTCTCACAGATCCGCTTGGACGTGCCAGTCAAAATCAGAAGGCAAAATTCATCTTGGAGAAGATGGAAGACCCTATCCAGACGGTAATGCGATACATATTAGCTCACCAGTAACATTATTAAAGTTACAGTTCTTCAATAGAGGGAGCCCGGAAGCCCGGTAGAGTGGATTTTATTATCGCCGAATGTAGTGGCCAAGCATAGAGGCCTTTGGAGCCTTTGACCCCAGTTCGAATCTGGGCCGGGCTATGTTTTTTTGATTTTTAAATATCAATCAGTGTAGCTTTAGAAATGATCGAACGATGTTCTATGAACCTGAAGAGATTGAATATGATCTGACGATTTTTGATAAATCGTTGTATGCGTTCTCAACTGCCTTCTTTCTTTTTTCAGTTCTTTCTCTAAAATTTTGTAGCCTGCTCTGATTGTGAAGAATCATTTCAACTTGCTCGGAGTGATTTGGTGAGCCTTTTGATTTCCTCAAGGTCAGAGATTTTTCGGTGCTGGATGCTGCAATTATTTCTCTTAATGTTTCCACTGATATCTGATATTCTGATGCTTCTAACAGCTGCTCAATCTGATTCCCTTCAAGATCTTTCAATGTACGTTTGCCACTGCTTAGGGCCAATTTAACAAGAGAGCCTACGAGTTTGTGAGCAGACCTAAAGTCTAGGGACTCTTTAGAAGTCAGGAGTTCTGCTACGTCAACTGCATTAGCGAAACTCCTAGTGGCAACCTCTAACATTCTGGATTTGTGGACTATACAGGTATCAATGACAAGCCTAAGTATCCTTAGTGAATTCTCAGTCGTCATTGTCGAAGCAAAGACAAGGTTTTTTATCTCTTGTAAATCCCTACTATATCCTGATGGTAAGCCTTTCAATATTGCCATTGATGCAGTAAGATTTCCAAGAATTACTCCCGATTTTGAACGCAATATCTCGAGAGGATCAGGATTTTTCTTTTGTGGCATAGCGCTCGAAGTCGAACTGGCAGAATCAGCTAGTTCAATATATTCGAATTCATTAGTAGTCCAAAGAATAAGGTCTTCAGCGATCCTACTCAAAGTAATCATAAGTATGCTTAGGCAAGAAAGATATTCGAGGATCACGTCTCTAGAACTTGTTGCATCTATGCTATTGGTATTCAATTGGTCGAATCCCAATAGTGAGGCTGTCCGATTTCGATCCACAGAAAATATGGATCCCCCAATGGCCAACGAACCGAGAGGCGATTGATTAATCCTTTTGTATGAATCCTCTAGCCTTCCCAAGTCACGAAAGAGAGACTCCGTATAGGAGAGAAGGTAATGAGAAAATGTTCCAATCTGGGCATGTTGTAGGTGAGTGTAAAGTACCATTATCGAGTCCTTATTGGAATCCGCTCTTTTAAGCAGGGACTCTATCATGTCTCCCAAAAGAACACAGACCTCATTGATGTCATCCCTGACTTTCATCTTAAGATCAGTCATAACCTGATCATTTCTAGACCTGGCAGTCTGCAACATCCCTCCCTTATCCATCCCTAATTTTTCAACTACAAAAGATTCTATAGATTCGTGAACATCTTCATTCTCATTTTTTTTCATGACTGGTTCAGGATGGAGTTTTGCTTCCTCTAAAGCTTTCAAGATCGCGGCTAATTCTTCTCTCGACAAATAACCGATTTCGTGCAGCATTATCATATGAGCCTCGCTTCCAATTATATCATAGAATAAAATTGCAAAGTCATCCTTTAGGGAAGAAAGGTAATTCAAAATCTCGCGATCGATTGAACCTACGGGCCTAGATCTATACATAGGATAAACGAACAGTACCTTGATTTAATATTTTGCTGGCACATCAAGGGACCTGATCTCTTAAATGGAGATTAAAAATATAACAAACACTTCAATTACGAGTTGTCACGTGTGGCCTTGCAACCATGGAAAATACCATTGACCGTAAAACATTCATTAGTGCAGTTCTTGTGCACGGTAACGTCGTTCTTAGAAGTGCTCCTAGCTGAAACACCTACAAAATGTAAGACTATCACGGACAAAAAAATGCTTCTAAGGGTTGCCTAATTGCCAATGTACGGATGATCGATACGGATCTAGATCTCATCCCTGATTATGACTTGGGTAGAAATGGATTTAAGTACCCTAAAAAAATAATTGGACCTCACGTTTCAGTTGAGCAGCTCGTTAATAGTTATATATCGATTCCTCCAAATCAGAGGAGAGATGAATCAGGACATTCAGCAGGTGAAAAGACAAATATTCGACGAACTCACCAAGATTGTAGATCCAGAAATAGGAGTTTCAATTATGGAGTTAGAGTTGATAGACAAAGTAGATATCAAAGAAGGTAGTGTGGATATAGATTTGCATCTTACAAGCCCCTTCTGTCCAGCCGTTTTTGGTTTCAAGATAGCACAGGACGTCAGGGACAACGTTTACAAACTGAATGGTATTGAAGGTGTTAAGGTGAATGTAAGCAACCACTTCATGGCCGAAGCGATCAACAAACAGGTAAATGAGAGCAACCCTCCTCCAAAACCGTGAAATCATATTAGATATGCACCCACTAGATCACTCTTACGTAACTTGAACTGTGTGTGAAACTGTTTGCCTGTCTAACCATTCTGCGGCAAAGTGCTAATGCAATAGGTTAATTGGCTAATTCATATTTTGCCCAAGGTTCTGGTTCGTGATTCAGCTAACTTTTTGTCATTTTTCGAAATGCTCACAAGATGTCCTCTGAGCAATTGGATTCCAAGCGCAGGATCGACTCCTTTAGGACACACCACACTACAAGAACCTGCAAAATGACATCTCCAAATGCCGTGTTTGTTGTCTACAATGTCCAATCTGGACTGAGTGGCATCATCTCGGTTGTCGGCAACATATCGGTAAGCTTGGGCCAAAGCCTGCGGGCCTGGAAATTTTGTATCAGAACCTACGGAAGGACATGCAGAGTAACACAGACCACACTTTATACAATATGAAAATTGCAAATACTTCTCGACATCTTCAGGCGATTGTATAAATTCTGTGAGATTATTCTTGTCTACAATATTTGCATTTGGATTGTGAATAAAAGGCTCCATTGAACGATGATGGTCAAAAAAATCTGAAAAGTCGGTGACCAGGTCTCTAATTATTGGAAAATTAGGAAGAGGCTCGCAAGTAATGATATCCTCATCGATCTCAGAGACCTTAGTATAACATGCGAGTCTTGGAATTCCATTTATCTTCATGCCACAGGATCCGCATGATGCCATCCTACAAGAATATCTTATCGCTATGCTATTATCCAAATAGCTTTTGGCATGCAACAACGCGTCCAACACAGTAGTCCACCGCTGAATAGGTACTTCAAACTTGTCGAAATGTGAGGATTTACCTTGCTTGGGGTTCCTCCTGTAGACTCTTAAGTTGACCACTCTCCGGTTGCTCTCAGCTCTGCTTTCCTTTTTCTGATCATGGCTTAGCTTTGTTCGGCTTTTTTTGATATTAGCAGGTGCGGTCATGGTGTCAATTAACCCAATCCGTTAGCCGTTATTATTGTTCTTGTGCCATATGCAATAATTGCAATCATTCCGACTAGCGTAAAAACAGTCACTCCGTTTTCCCAAGCTAAATTCTGTCTAAATTCTAGCAAAATAATTCTTAGCCCGTTGAATCCGTGAATGGCAATCAGCACAAGAATGGATTCCAAGAGCACGGCATACGCAATATTTTGATAATTCGCAATGACGTTCTCGTATTCTAAACTCATAGAAAAAGGCATAACTAACCTCATAATGATGTGCACCGCGACAACGAAGAGCGCAGCAATTCCTGAGATATAATGTATCTTCATTATCTGACTTTCTTTTAGTATCAACGTGTTTTATGATAACCTCCGAATCTCCATTATATGAATTAGTCTATTCCTGCAAACAAGATACTCGCCCCGTATAACATCGCAGTAGCCGCCAGAATCAAGGCTATCCAGATTCCTGATTTCTGTCGATAATTCAACGAAACGGGAGAGTATGGATAGTCAGGCCTACCCGGTTTACCTAGCCCTCTACCCGTCTCGGTAAACAGCAATCGGATCCCATTGGCAGAGTGGAAAGTACTTGTTCCAATTACTAAAATCAGGAATAAATGGCCCCATGTAGTCTGAGTCAATTCTAGCATGGCATTCCAAGCATCTTTGCCGTCAACTAGGGAGCTGGTTTCGATGACATGTCCAACAAAATATATTAGCAGGAATACGCCTGTAAGGCGCTGGAGCCAATATGAAATTCTCTCCCAACCGTACCTTGTAGGATTGAGCCAGGCTTTGAGACCTTCATGATTTTCGCGTCTATTACTATCCGCACGAATCCTATCTTCACTAGACGATTTCATTAATACTTCCTCTCAACGGGGGCATACCTGGTGATCCTAACAGGATGCCAACGTAACTCTGGTCCTTCATGAGTGTAGTATGCAAGTGTATGCTTTAGATAATTCACGTCGTCTCTACTTGGATAATCTATCCTTGCGTGAGCTCCTCTGGACTCTTGGCGGTTCAATGCTCCTACTAAGACAATTTCAGAGATTCGTGTAATTGAATCGATTTCCATGACATTAATGTAATTAGTGTTATATTCGCTGGCCTTGTCATCTACATGCCTCCAAGAAGCCCGTTTCAACTCCCTTACTTTTCTTAATGCTTCGGCCAACGTATTTCCATCACGAAATACGTATGCCTTTGAATCCATTAAATCAGCAAGTTGTTTCTTGACTTCGTAAGGATTTAAATCGCCTCTGCCGTGGAATAATCCATCATAGATCCTCTTCTCCTCTTCGATTACCTGTTGTTCAGACACTGTTATATTTCGATCCCTGGCCTTTTGGGCATACTTAGCAGCTTGTTTCCCTGTGATATTTCCCCATACGAGACATTCGGATGTAGAGTTTGCTCCCAACCTATTCGCACCGTGGGTACTATTACAAGCCGCTTCCCCAGCACACCAAAGGCCACTCATTTCTGTCTCACCTTCAATATTTGTGTGTATTCCCCCCATCATATAATGACAAACAGGTCTAACCTCGATAGGTTCATCGATAACATCTATCCCTGAGAATTTGATCCCTATTTCCCTAATTCCTGCTAATTTTTCCTTTATACGTTCACCTCCTAAATGAGAGAGATCGAGCTTAAGACATTCTATACCAGCCTCGTGTGTGAAGCCCTTCCCTTCCTGTATCTCACGAATCATAGCTCTCGAAACGACGTCTCGGGGTGCAAGTTCAAGTTTCTCCGGGGCGTATCGCTTCATGAATCGCTCTCCTTGATTATTGACAAGATATCCACCTTCTCCTCTAGCTCCCTCAGTAATCAAGATTCCAGAGGGCAGAATTCCACTCGGATGAAACTGCACAAATTCCATATCCTTTAGCGCTAATCCTTTTCTATATGCCATATCCAAGCCGTCTGGTGTTGAGGAATGGGCATAGGTCGAAAAGCCATAAATTCGGCCTGCACCGCCGGTACAAACAATTCCAGCCGAAGACTTGATGATTACAAATTGACCGGTCTTCATCTCAATGGCCGTAAATCCTCGAAAGTTAGATCCATCAGATAAAATCGACGTGCAGAACCATTCGTTCAGAAAATGGATGTTTTCATGTTTCAGGCATGTATCGTATAAAGTCTGCATCTCATAAAATCCAACTTTATCTTGGGCATACGTTGCACGAGGGAACGAGTATCCCCCGAATTTCCGCTGATCGATCCGTCCATCTGATTTTCTTGACCATGGCATTCCCCAATGATCTAGCTGATATATTTCAAATGGTACCTCTGAGACAAGTCGCTCCGCAACATCCTGGTCAGCGAGAAAATCGCTCCCTCTAATTGTATCGTAAATATGAGATTCCCTATTGTCTCCTTCCTCTTCAAATAGCACAGCAGCTGTTCCTCCCTCTGCAGAAACAGAGTGAGAACGCATTACCTGAACCTTGGAAATCACAGCTATACTCAAATTCTTGTCCACTGATGCAGCTGAGATAGCAGCTCGAAGTCCTGCTAGACCAGAGCCCATTATTAGAACATCGTAGGAGAGAACTTCAGTCAATCATGAAAACACCCTCTAGTGATGATATCGTGAATTGCAAATCTCATAAATACCTTTGTCAATGTCAGACCAAGTCGATATTAATTTTGCTTTTGAGATCGCTTAAACCAGTTACTAGAGCAGAGGTTTATTTACTTGTTGAATTTTAAGAACATCCTGATGCACATTGCTTATTCAGGCAAGGTCTTCTTCGCACCAAATACTTCAGATGAACAGATCATTGATCGTTCAAAGAAAAGATTAATTGAAAACGGGATCAGAGAAGAACATATACAGATCAATTATAACATCCAAGAGCTGGAAGTTAATGATTTGTATATCAGTTACGAGCCGCCCCATTTAGTGATAAGGATCATATATGAAAAAAAAGGTTCAGGAATGATTAAAATGAGAAATACCGGCATGATAGAGATATAGCCGCAATTCAATTGCTAGATCGAAGGATATTCGAAACAAGATCTATAACCTGGGTTACTTTTCCTTTCGTTTCCTGACCGCTAACCAGGTTCTTTACCGTTATATTGTTTTCAATATCTTTTTGTTCTACTTTTACTAAAACGGTCGCCCCTATGGAGAATCCATAATCCAACTGCTTTCTTAAAGATCGAGTTCTACTATCGTAATCTGAGGGTATCCCTGCGCCTCTCAATTCTGAAATTATCTTCAAAACCGATTCCTCAGTATTTTCTGAGACGACAAAAACTAAGGGTTTGGTTTCGACTTTCAATAGTCCATGATGGGATAATGCTGCCAAAATACGCTCGACTCCTCCAGCAACACCAATGGCTCCTATGTCACTTCGATCAAACGCCGATGTCAATATATCATACCGACCACCGCCGGCTAACGCGCCTACAGCAGACGTGGGATCAAATATCTCAAAAACAGTTCCTGAATAGTAGTCAAGCCCTCGGACTATTCCCAGGTTAATTCTTACGTTGGTCACCCCCCGCGTTGACAGTGAACCTACCAATTCTCTAAGAGTTTGCCATCTAGATAGCTTTGTCAAATTTCTTTCTTGTTCTTCAATTTCGCTTATTGTCCCTACTCGACTAGACAGTTCTAACAGGGGCTTGAGTAAAGTAGGGGTGATTCTTTGCGCATATTCATCATAAACGGCTTGTACTCCCTTTTTCTGAACTTTGTCTATTGCCCTAAATACCTCAAAGGTTAGGTGGGGGTCAGACACACCGAGTTCCTGCTTCATGTACTGTTCCAGCAGTTCCCTATGACTAATATCAATCGTGACTTTTAGTCCTAAATCGTCAAAAAAGGAAGCGGTTAGATGAATTATTTCAGCCTCATGTTCCAAGTTGTAGGTATCGTATATCTCGAAATCCCACTGGTGAAAATATCTGTATCTCCCTGCCTGAGGTTCATCGTACCTCCATACTCCTCCAAACGCGGCTGCTTTAATGGGTAGTTTCATTTCTCTTCTCTGAGATATATAACGGGTCAGTCCAACAGTGAGATCGAACCTCAACGCAATGTCTCTACCGCCTTTGTCTTTGAAATTATATATTTCATTAGAGATCGTAGGACCCCCTTTTGCTTCGAGGGTAGAAAGCATTTCCAATGGAGAGGGCTGAATTATTTTAAAATTAAACACATCAGCAGCTCGTATGAATCGATTTCTTACATAATTGATATTAGATAATTCGGCAGCGTCCAAATCTCTCATTCCACGTGGAAGGTTCAATTTCACAACACAGACCAACCTTCGTGACCATTTAGATTTTACTCTTTGTTCGACACATTATTATTATTCGATCCTCCTTGACATCTAACCAAATTGGACTCCGAAGGGTACAAATATTTGGAGCACAGCACAGACGCTTTTGTTCAAGCCTACGGTAGTGGTTTGGAGGAATTATTCGAGAATTGTGCTAAGGGATTGGTTAACATTATGTTTGATATTAATAAGGTGGAGATTCGCGAATCGATGACGATCACGGCAGATGGCAATGATCTTGAAAATCTTCTGTACGACTGGTTGGAAAAGGTCTTGTTAAAGATCCTCATCGAACAGATTGTACTTTCTAGATTCTCCATTGAAATATCGGAGAACTATTCAAATGTTGATGAAAAAAAGTATTTACTTAGGGCACACGTTGGAGGCGAAGCAGTCAGCTATGACAAGCATGAATATAAAATAGAGATCAAAGCAGTTACCTACCACGAGTTGAAAATACAACGCCTAAGCTCTCGTTATATTGCAACATTCTTGGTCGACTTGTAAATGACTTCTCAATATTGTCCTGTAAGATTTTCCTACTTGGGAATTTCCGAAGTGCCGAACTAAATCAATCGGATAAGTCTTAAATATGTATGACAACTTTTATTGGATGTATCATCATGAGTGAGGTAAATAAGCCAGCATTGGTGGAGCTGAACGATAAAAACTTCGAGGAGAATATATCTGGCAATAAACCAGTATTAGTCGACTTTTGGGCAACTTGGTGCGGGCCCTGTCAGTTTATGCTGCCTATCTTCGACAGGCTATCTAAGAAATACGGTCAGAAAGTCACATTCGGTAGGCTGAATGTGGACGATAATCAGGGAGTGGCCATGAGATATGACGTTTACGCCATACCGACTTTCATAATCTTTATGAACGGCAAAGCCATCGACAGAGCGGTAGGGGCGGTAGGAGAAAAGGGTCTAGAGGGTTTACTACAGAAGTATCAATGACATTTTGAAGAAAATCTTTCATAACTTTCATTTCTAGGTGGAGAGCTTAAATTGGTCGAGCCAACCCCAAGCACACTAAATGTAACCAAACAGCTCGTCACCTTTTCTTTTCAAAGTCACTATGTAATTGAGAACTTCCTTCTCTTCATCAGTCAGCCTTTGCATGAACCGCTCATTCAGTAACTTTGCCTGCCGGCCATTCAAGTCAGTATAGAGCGTGTCTCCTTCATTAATCTGTCGTCCGATGGTTGGACCGCGTATGGAGAGAGCAACCTGCATCCCCTTAGTAGCTTCCTCAATGGTCTTCCCGCTCTGCTGTATTTGATGGATAACACCTATTTTTTTGCCTTCTTGATTGATCACAGGAATTTTTTGCCGTAATCGTCCTATTAGTATTTCAGCTCCAAATACTGCAGGATCGTTGCGTCTGAATACAAAGTTTTTCAAGAATTGCAATTTGCAAACAGGTGGTATTTCATTAAATATGATTACGTCTTGATGATCTTTTTGGTAAGCCGTCCAATCAAAATAACTTCTGACAAGATTATAAATAATTTTTTCGTCAAAAATCATGACCTGGCGTTCCTGTGCCTCTCTAAGGGCATCATCTAGGACCCTAACATTAAACGCTAAAATCACACCCAAATATCTGTCCTTCTCTCTTACTGCCGAAGCCTCAATCACGTCCCTCTTGGTGACATGACCTATGTCAGCAATTCTTATAGGTACTTTTTGCTTTACAAGGAGGTCACTAATGGCCTCTATAGAACCTATTGTGTCACATTTCATAATTACCCCATTGATGTCTTTGCTTACGAATGTGTTCTTAATCTCTGCCTCAACTATTGCCCGAAGTCTGGCTTCGTCTTCCTTCTGGTTTAGAACGAAAAGGGGACTTCCAGCCATGACGCCGGTTAGGTCTGGCGAAGTGATCTTTACTCCTGCAGCTGAAACTACCTCCGACACGTGTCTAAACTTGTCCCGGGGATCTCTCATTTCATCAAGTGGCTTAGGGAGAAGAATGGCCTTCACGCGAGTTACTATTGCATTATTTCTTTTAGCGACAATAACGCTACAGCCCTGACGGAGTATTCCATCGAATAAGATAACGTTAGCAGCTGGCCCCAGACCCACCTCTTCGTTTATCTCCAAGACGATCCCTCTTCCCTCCTCTACGTGTCGCTCCAATTTTGTGCTCAAATATTGCTGGGTTAAGCCTATAAGAACAGCGAGTAATTCTGGTATCCCCACTCCAGTTCTAGCACTGACAGGTACTATTGCTACTTCTTTCGTAAAGTTCTTAATTCGCCAGAATGCTTCTGAATTGTATCCAGATACAGAAAGAGAGCCGACTACACTGTAGATCATTTCGTCCAACGCAGATTGAACCGATTTATCTTGCAGACTTACGGCCTTACCTATTGAATTAGCCCCTGGGTGGTTACGCCATCCACTAACGGTATCTACCTTATTAAGTGCGATAACAAATGGAACCTTTCTTCTTTTCAAGATGTCAATACTTTCCTCTGTCTGGGCTTCAAACCCTTTGTTAGCATCTACCACAATTATTGCAATATCAGCTGCTGAACCTCCTCGTACTCTCAGAGTAGCGAAGACTTCATGACCAGGAGTATCTATCACCAATATGCCTGGAATTTGGGAACCAGTGGTTGAAATCTTGTCAAACAGGTCCCCTGTTACTCTCTTAATAGTCTCGATTGGAAAAAAACTTGCTCCAATATGTTGAGTTATTCCCCCTGCCTCTCGAGCTTGAACCGCTGTTCCTCTAACCTTGTCTAATAGAGAGGTTTTTCCGGAGTCTACATGACCAAGTACAACCACAACTGGATGCCTGAGTGCCACTTAAATGCTATCAAAAATCACTGCAGCCTCTTTTATGAAGCTTTCATATGAATCCGATGCGTGGACTATGTTATCTGTTATATTAAGGGCGAGGTCGCCTCGAATTGTACCAGGAGCGGCCTCATACGATTTTGTTGAACCTATCATGATCCGGACTGCGCTTATTGCTCTGTTACCATCCAGAATTAGCGCCATAGTGGGCCCAGAAGTAATAAAGGAAACTAATTCATTGAAAAATGGTTTATCGCTGTGAGCTGAATAAAACTCTTGGGCCTTTTCCTTGGTAAATGTGTAGGACTTCAAAATCTCGAGAGTGAATCCCTTCTCTTCAAACCTGGAGATTATCTTTCCAGCTAATTTTCTCTTCACAGCATCTGGTTTAATAACAACGAGAGTTCGCTCTCCCAAGAATTTAACCTTTCCCTACTCTAATACCACCTTTCATGTACTTCTTCGTCCATTTCAGTTTCCTAGGATCCCGCTTTAGTTCTCTGAGATTTTTCTTGCATTTGGATGAACATGTCCATTGTATTGACCCGTCATTGCGGACCAGCATTATCCCCTGACTTGGAGGAATATGTTTTCCACAAAAGGAACAATTACGCAATGAGGTTGCTGATTTACTCATTAACTACTCTAACACCTCTAGAAAACATTAGACCTTACTTTATTTTTCGAGCTTCTCGCTCTGTCTCTCGTAGCATCAATATATCGTTCATTCTTATTGATCCTTTGACATTTCTAGTTAGGATTCGGCCTTTGTCCTTGCCCTCTAGAATTCTTACCCTAACCTGAATAACCTCACCGGCAATTCCTGTTCTACCCACTATCTGGATTACCTCCGCCGGATTTATCTTCTCTTCCGATGACTTGCTCATGCTCGTCTCTATTCCTTTCTCTTGTCTCTTAGAGGTTGTATAGAATTAAGAACTTGCTCAACAATAGTCTGAGCTTCACCAGGATCTAAGATAGTTGCAGCCGCAGACCCGACGTCCATACCCAATGATGCTCCCAGCTGTTCCTTGCTTGGAACAAAAATATAAGGAGTATTCCTCTCTTCACACAAAATTGGCAGATGAGCGACAACTTCTGGTGGTTCAACATTCTCTGCAATGATTACTAACTTTGTATTCCCTCTTTCGATGGACTTTGTAGTCTCGTTGGTTCCTCTACGTACCTTTCCACTCTGTTTAGCCACTCTAACTGCTTCGTATATTACATTCACAAGGTCTTTAGGTGTCTCGAATTTGACATAATATGGTCTACTCATTTTAAATAATCACCCTCTGGGATCATCTCAATTCCTCTATATGAGATCTGGGGAGTATTAAATATGTTATCCATGGGATAACTATTTGACTTCTTCAATGTCGAGTACATTTTTAATCACGTTAGAATACTCACGCACCTTCGAGTCCAAAAGATCTTTATCAGTCGATTCTGCATACATCCTAATCAATGGTTCAGTCCCACTAGGCCTTACCATTACCCAAGTCTCATCGTCAATCCAGATCTTCGCGCCGTCAAGATTCTCTACTCTAAGATTAGTTCCATGGCTTGTACAAGACTCAATGACATGATCAGCGAGCTCCACCGAGTTACAAGTGAACCTAGTTTTGTATTGAAAGATCCGAGGAAGCTCCATGATCTTCCTGGAAAGTGGTTGCTTTCCAGAGCTGGATGACAACATCTCCAAAACTAACAACGTGGTTAGGGCTCCATCTCTGACACAATTTAACCTCGCGTTCATGAAACCCCCGTTTTCCTCAAGACCTAACACCGCATTCTTTTTGATCATTTCACGCGAAACTTCGACACTGCCCACCTTAGTATGAATAACTTTGGATCCTTCGTTCTGAGCCACTATACTAACCAACATCGTTGTGTTGACTGGGCAAACAATATCCGTTCCTCCATATCCATTCTTCAACAGATATGCAACTAATAAGGCACCTAATTTATCTCCCCAAATGATCTGTCCATTCTCGTCGCAAAATATACTTCGATCCCCGTCACCATCGTACGCCACCCCAAGGTCTGCATTAGTAGACTTTACGAGTGAGGTAAGAGTGCTAAGGTTACTTGGTGTGGGTTCAGAACCTCTTCCAGGAAAGTTACCGTCTATATTACCATTAAGGGTTAAAACTTTACAACCGAGTTTCTGAGCTATACTGGGGGCGACTAATGCTTGTGTCCCATTTCCTAAATCCATCACAATCTTGAATCCCTTTGCAGAAATTTTTTTTGAGTCGACGATGCGGATAGCTGAATCTACGTATGATGATATTACCCTATCGTCCTTGCTCTCTCTTCCTATTTTCCTAACAGGCGGGATATCCCCTAATTTGAAACTCTGCTCTACTTTTGACTCATCATCTCTTGAAATTTCTACTCCATCACTTGCAATAGCCTTAATACCATTGTATTCTGGAGGGTTGTGTGAAGCTGTAATCATGACTCCGCCTTTGTAACCAAAGTGTTTGGTCGCATATTGCAAGCATGGGGTAGGAAGGAGGCCTGCCACAAAGGTATCCATCCCGGAAGAATTAAGCGTCGCAGAAACGATTCTGGAGATTACCGGACTAGAAATCCGTCCGTCAAATCCGACTAAGAGTGGCCCTCTAGCAAAAAACAAGGCTAATGAACGAGAAACTTTCATAACAAATTCGAGATCGAGGTCTTGGCCGAAAATCCCTCTTACACCATTAGTTCCAAATAACTTAGAATTACTATCCCGTTTCATCTTGCTTTAAAGTGTTGAGATGTAATTTAATGATAATGATTGCATTGATGAGAAACATTGTATTTAAGAATCATAAAGCTTGAGAAGACAACATTAATGATTATAGTTAACTAGTTGCCTGTCAAGAGTCAGAATTATTTCATCGCGGAGAAGACTTAATGTTTGATTGCAATTCATGGCCGAACCAATTGATTCATCTTAATTCACAGGGTCCAGGACCAAATAGTAGATAATCTATTAGTGGCGATTATGATTGACACATAATCATTGAATAAATGAAGGGTAATTTTTAGTTGACTCGGGTCGGTTAGGGACATTGTAGTTTGGTACCGTAGAAGCGATCTCAATCGAGAACGCAGACTATAGTTCTTCCCAGGGACTATGGCCCATCTACTGCCGTTGAAATTGTCCATCAAATTGTATCATGTTAGACGTATAACCTAAGGAAGAACAATAACTTCAATATGGAATGGTTTCCTAGTCAATTAGTATGCTAGGTAAGAACGTTTCTCAATTGTAATTTAGTGTTTGTTAAATACTTGCGTTATACAATGATAATAGTTATGGTATTTCCGTTCGGTGTAGTAGAGTTGTGACAG
>k87-1122764_pt1 | contig 24185 bp, 39 predicted proteins | sample MGYA00084034_6733716 | MGnify analysis MGYA00084034
ACCATTAGAATCATCTCATGATGACCAGCAATGTCCTCAATAGGAATGATACTGCCACCAACCCCAACTAGATCATGATATGAAAATGCTTGACCAATAACAGGTGCACCAACACCGGCTTCTATTTGCGTGAGAACAGGCGAACCTTGGCTTGTTAAGCCATGAGGAAAGTTTGTTGGCTTAATACTGAAGGCTGGCGGCATTTATTTTCCCCTTCTAGGAAGGAGAGAACGTCGCGCTTGAGGTGCCGTTCCAGCTATAGCAATGGCATTCGATGGTGGAGCCGTTGTCGCACCATGAATATTCACGGCAGTCACAACACAGGTTATGCTGTGTCCAGCATCACGCTTTGTTAAAAGATAAGTATTATTATTATCACCTATCATGGCATCCTTGCCATCACTCTGCCATTGATACTTATACATATTGGGATCATTCTCCCAATTACCCATTGTGCAGTTTAATCTTTGTCCATCTTTCGCATTAAGTCCATCCGGCCCAGAAATCATAGGAACATCTTTGTTAACTGGCGCTTCTGTGGGTATTTCATCACCAACTCGTGGTAGGATAGCATTAAGAACCAGACCAAGATTAGGATCAACTGGTCCGGCCTTTATAAATTCTAGCGTGACTGAATAACCAGAGTCAGCAACAAATCCGACAGTTGATATACGGATCAGCCCGGTGGCTAAGAGGGCATCATTTCCAACACCACCCCATGCTGTATAATCTCTAGTATGACTACCAGCCAACGCAATCATGCTGCGATCTGTCGCTCCATCCCATTCGATATTGACAGCACCACCCTTAACATCATAATGCACACGCCGCAGTCGTAGACGGCTGGGAACAGGTACTAAAGCAAACGGATCGAGAATAACAACCCCATCTTGACCTGTGCCATCCGATACACTATTCAGATGAACTACGACATTGCGCGCCCCATCGTAGATTTGACTTGTTACTGTATCTGGCATTGCCGTTCCTTACTTAGGAGTCGCCATAGATTGCGATTTCTCGCCATATAGACCTTTAACATAGCTAGACCAGTAAGTACGCTCAGCCGCCAGCGTGTCTTTATCCTTTTTCCAGTCTTCCATTATCTTAACGATGGCAGTAGAGACATGCTGTTGAGCAAGCTGAAAAGCACCCCATTCCTGATTGAGGCTTTGCTCCAATGGGTTCATTTGAGGTTGCTGTTGAGCATACGCTGAACTGGCAATCAAAACACCAATTAGAAATCCTAGATACCTCACAATCAGCCCTCCGCTTGAACGACAGATAACGTCACAGAACCATTTGTAAAGGCTGTAACGTTAAGTCGTACCGCAACCACTGGCAGTAGCATAAGTGTACTTGTGCTAGCCGTTAAATTAGCCAATGTCTCGTGGTTGTTCCAATTACCAGAACCGGGCGTATAGCCGTCTTTTTGGATATTATCGCCTGTAAACTGAAGCGTACACGTCAACGTTCCATTTATTGTTAATATTAAACCTATTCCTCGTGCGTATTTCTTCAGATCAACAGGTAGAATACCAGATGTCCCTACAGCTCTCTGAATGACTTGAGATGTTGCCATTATCAGCCTCAAAAAAAGGGAGGGCCTCGACAGTTTACACCGGAAGCCCTCCCTGAGTAAGCACGGGCTAAAGGAGCAAATACCCATGCAAAGCGAAGCTACTCGCCAGAGATAATATATGATAAAGGAGAGCTGAATGCAACTGATTGATCGCGATACAAAGGGGAGCCAGTTTTCTCCCTAGTTCCCCTTTGTAATAGTAGGTTTATACTCCAGGGGTTCCGAAGACGCCACGAAAGTCCGTCACACCACAGCTGAACCTCATGTACGCCGCAGCACGCGCGTTCTTCGTGTCGAAGTCGTTGTCGGTGTCAAAGGTTGACGCTTCACGATTGAAGTACGTCATGCCGTGAGGAATGTTCGTACGGATGAACCAAGCACTTGCACTCGAGAAGTAGTGGTTCATCATAATGCCCTTCGGGAACGTGCCGTTGGCTCGCAGCACGTTGATGGCATTATTTGCGGTGTCATTCTGCAAAACCGAGAACAGAATTCTATTAGCCTCAAACCAATACTGCCGGGGAATATGCAGACTCATCGGCATATTCGAGACTTGCAGACCACGAGAATTCGTTGTTCCCATAATCTGGATAACCAAGTCCTCAATCGCCGTTTCGCTCAAATCGGCGGCTGTGGTCAGCAGATTGGACTGATTACCACTCAAGGTAGGATGGTTATTAGCGATGAGAGTCGCTCCGTCTCCCATCAGGTAATTAGGATTAAAGGCTCTATTGTAGACATTAGCGCATACATTCTCCTGGGTCTGTCTCATGGAGAACGCAATTGCCTGAGCACGACGCTTAGATACAACCTCATAGAGATCGTCACGAAGCTCTTCATAGGAGACGATATAGCCAAGAGCATAGGCAACGTGCGTATAGCGCTGCACGACACCCTGCGTCTCGCCATCGTACGTGATAGAGCCGGTTTCAGGCTTTACCGGGGCCAGCCCAAATCCGGTGATCTCCACGTCCTCTTCGTAGGCCTTATCGCTCGTCTCGATATCAAAGAGGTCAACGTACTCCTCGCGGTGTTCGGAATACTGACGACCAAACCAAGCATGGATACCGGGCCAAAGAGCTTTTGGGTGTGCGCCAGTGGTAATCGGACCTGCCATCGCAGGAACTCCTTACAAATACCATCACCAAGCGATGGCGTTAGGTTGATTAAATACCTGCGACGGAGGTCAGAACATGGAGATTAATGCGTACCAACCACTTAGCGTAGTTCATACCCATTTCGTTGTCTTCCTCTTGAAGCCCCCTCATAATCTTAACCTGAAGGGTTGCACCAACCGCAATCGAGCTGGAGTCAAGAGTCCAACCGCTATAGCCAGTAACGGTACTACCCGTGCCAGCAATAAGGTTAGCGTTCTTCATACCAGCCGTAGCGACTGCGATGAAGCCAGCAGAGAGCGGCAAGCTATCCTCTTGAACCCAGAACAACTCGTTCGGATTGTGAGCCACGAGGATGTACTGAGCCGTGCTAGCCGCCCGGTACGGCACCATGTCACGAGTTACCGGGTACTTATAGCTGGCACCCGGCCCACCCGGTGCGATAGACACCATCGGGCCAAGGATAGGGAAGGTAGCACCAGCTGAGGCCAACTGAACAATGGGGACACCATTTGTGTCAGATGCGCCAGTTGGAACGACCGGATCACCAATAAAGATAGCTGGAGCATAGGTGGCAGGGACATAGTAGATCCCCATCCCCCCAGTTTCATAGCCATCCGTCGAGTTCCTGTACGGAATAAGCCCACGTGGGATATTTGCATTAGGCATTACGAAAAACTCCTAAGAGATTGATAACGATTAGGCTGCTCATCGTGGTTGCCGTCCGGTGCCATCTCTGATGTCAATCTGACCTCTGTCAGAGCCAGCATAAAACGCGCCAGAGTCCTTGGGGTCTCTTTTCTCGACAACCCCACGCTTGATCGCGTTCATTTTGTCGTCAACAAGTCTCTGTTGACGCGCAACATCTTCCTCATACCAATCTTGTGGTATCTCCATGAGATAGCCAAGGAGCGGTCCTCCTCCTTGAGCTACACCCACAACCCGGCTCACCGGACGGTCAGAGTGGTCATGCACATGCTCGTATCCAGCTTCTCTCGCTGTGTGGATACGACCCGGCTCATCATTAAACCAATGCTGATGATACCCAGGACGAACAGGCCACGCTAATTTCTGATCAACAGAGCCAAACGGCTTGCGATTTTCTCTTGTAACTTTAAACTTAGGAACACTATCAGCCTTCATTTCTGCGGCTGCTTCTTCCCTAGCACCTTCAAGGAGAGTTTCTCTACCAGCCATGATTATACCTCATCTGCGAAGAATACTTTGATATATTCTTCTTTGGTGTATCCAGGGATCGTACGAACATACCTATCACAAGCAGCCTTAGCATCTGGCGGCAAATCATCGTATCCAGGCTTCTTACGAGTATTGCTAGCTCGAGAAACACCTCCAGACCCAGAAGATGTCATAGCAGGATCTTCTCGTCTAGGATTAATCCCGAACTCTTCTGGGAACTTACGACGAACACGATCTGTAACCTTATCCAAATTCTCAGCTAGACTCAACCCCGGCTCTTCCCGCAGTAGCTGCATATGAATGCGCTGTGCGTACTGGTTCATAAAAGCAAGTTCAGGGTTTGTAAACCACTGATTTCGTCCGACCCAAGCTTGAACCTCTGGTGGAGGGGCAATTTCTGGTGGCGGTTCTGGTGCAGCTGGAGGCGGAGGTGGTTCCTCAACCTTCCTAGCTTCCTTATTTTCCCTATTCGCAACGTAATGCGTAGCTTCCTGATCTAGCTCATCAACTCTAGCTTTAATAGCGTCGAACCTATCGACATCGGCTTCCGAAACAGCACGCCGCATCTCTCCTTCAAGCTCCTGGCGTGCCTTCTTATAGGCACGCTCGTTGGCTGACATGGCAAAGCTACGGAAATCAACCAGGGTCTCCTGCAAATCACGCATTTGACCTGACATCTCGCCAAGCTGGCGCTCACTGTTTCTCTTATACTCCTGGAAGGTCCGCTCACTGTTCTCTAAGCGGCGATCTAGGGCTTTATTCCTCTCAACGAGAATGTCTGCCGATTGTTCTGCTCGCTTGACGAACGTCTCAGCATCAACCCATTGAGCACCACCATCACCTCTGAATTCGTCCCTTGCAACCCATCCCATTCTACGGGCACGAGATTCGTAGACATCTTCTCTCGGTGCAGGAGTATCACGGATTTCAGGGGCTTCAGCAGTCTCTACTTCATGCTCTTGAACAGCAGCATTGTCAGACATCGGCTTCCTCACTCGTTATAGACTCAGACTCAACAGCAGCACAACACTTGTCATCAAGGACTCGGTACATTGTGCCATCTTTGCCTTTTATCACCCGACCGGCGTAACGCTCGATATAAACTCTATCGCCGACCTTTGGACGATAACCTTTCCATTCTCTAGTACGATCAAAAGACCAAATAAACGCAGCATCGCCCATAGAAACAATAACACCCGTCTCGGATGACATTGATTGTTTATAGGCTATATCATCAGGTAAGTGAATGCCGCCAGACGTAACCGCAGCCGACTCATCGACTTTCACGAGGATACGGTCGCCTATTGGTGTATAACCTGAATTATTACCGTTAAACTGGCCCTTGATATATTCGGCGTCTAGAGTACGGAGAACTTTAGGTTCTAGAGACATCTTCGCTCATCTCATCTGTTTCAGTATACGCTGCCTCAATGGCATCGTAACTAAGCTCTAAAAACGTTTCTGTAAAGAGGATAACGCCAAGAGCACGAGTTTCTAACTGATCTTCGAGTGTGCCTGTGCTCCATCTCTCCACATGCTCTCTCTCAACTTGTGCCTTATAAGCCCTCAGAAACTCGAACACAGTTAAAGTAACTGGAGAGTTCCGCCATAAGTTGAACTGCTCTCGGGTGATTCGTGGAATTTCGCTCTGCATCTTACTTAAACATATCCGTGAAATACTTAATTATTGGATCAATTGGTCGAGTTGGAGAAGGAATATTGGGGTATTTAGTACGATCAAAACTTACAAGTTGTTCACTCTCAGGCATATCTGCACCGTAAGGATTAAGTCTATTATCATCTGCATAACGAGAATGAAAAGGTGTTATGTCCCTTCTTTCATGAGGCTCTAAGTCCATTCTTTGCTCGGTAAGCCTAGCTTCAGTTTCTCCAGCTAATTTCTTATATGTATCATCTGCTTGCTTACGCATAGTATTAATCTCTGCACTAACCTTTTGATAATCAGTTAGCAATGATTCAAATCCAGGAAACGTAGTTGCCTTTGCATCACCTGCACTTACATAGTACATCATCATTTCGGCTTGCGCTCTTGGTATGTTTTCATTCTCAGCTTTCTTCATTATAGACTCATAAAGCTTCTCTTGGTCCACCGTCTTATCTGCGAATTGAGGTGGTAGAAATTCTACTGGACTACCTCCTCTTGCAAACTTTTCTCTAGTCTGAATAGCGTGCTGCACCTCATGTAATAAAGTTCTTTTCATCTCATCAGTATCACCCCATAAACTCGAACTATCACCAAGACGAATAGTATCAGTATGTGCGTCATATGTAGCTCCCGGTCCTCGTTCACTTCCTATCTTAACCTTAGCTAACTCAGGATAGTTCTTATAGAGTTCCGGATGATCGAGTATGTCACTTAAAACAGGTTCATAACTTGGATCAGCGCGCTGCTTAATGCGAAAATCATCTATAGTAGGTTTAGCCAGATCGTCACTCCCTTCCCACCTCCACTGATTATCAGCTCCACGATGCCAACCAGTCCTTTGCCTAATAAGATCAGCACGCTCTGGAGATATATTCCCAACCATAGCTCCAGTAGACTCACTAACCCTCGCTCTCAGCAAATCTAGTTGATTAGCGCCCTTAGCACCTCTACCATAAAACATGCCACCGAGGGCGGCGAGTGGTAATGCATCGGCTGCTCTTTCTATACCTGAAAGAAAACTACCTGCCTTTGTAAATGGCATTAGTGGAGATGGAAGGCCAGTTATATTCGATAGAGCATCCGCAGCTTGTACACCCCTTTCTGGGATTGGAATCTGTGCTCGATAAGGTTCTGCTCCAGGAGCACGGAATACATTTTGTGCTCCTCGCCATGCTCGCTCACCTAGACCAGCTATCCCTTGTCCAACTTCACCAGCTGTTCTACCTATATCATAAAGAACACCACCGGGCGGATTTACAACTTCACGATTCCAGATACTTGGATCAATAGGAGTTGTATCACTTCTTAGCCCTATATCTCTGAGAAAGGTTTTCTGCTGCTCTCTGCTTGGGGGAGCAACAATCCGATTAGCAGGATTATCAGGGGAGTGTTCCCAACTATAAGGAAGAGGAGGAGAAGGTGCTTTCCAATGCCCCGGTGTATTCTCCCAGTTCCTATTAGCCTCATCTAATAGAGGTGGAGCACTATACCCTGAACGTCGTAACCACTCCAACGCGTCTACATAGTCTTCTGCCATTTAACGGCGACCCGGCCCCGGACCACCCTGCGGACCACCAATCATAGTGTACTGCCCAGGATTACGAATGTTCGGCACATACCAATTGCCATCCTTGCCACGCTGGGCATTTGGCGGGATCGCTGTCCCTTGGCCTAACGCCGATTGCCACAAGCTGGGAGTGACGGCACTAGGCGTTGGAGGCATATGCGGAAGCGGGTCGAAGTGATTAAGGCCCATGTTTGGTCCCGGTGGACGCGGACCAGCGCTTGGCGGCGGCGCAGCGGCAGTTCCGCCCATCGGATGGGGATGTGGCTCCTGCTCTTGATTGGTTGACGGTTTCGGTGGCTGTGGCGGCGGCGTAGACCGTGCCGCATCACCCTGAATTTGTGCATATTCCATCCTCGCTCGGAACTGCTCAAGCATCTGGTCAAACCAAGCCAACTCGGCGTCACTGCTATTCTTTTTAGCCTGCGCCATATAGTTAATTGCTTGGGCAATCTCGCGCATCTCGGTAGCGCGATCCTTAGCAGCATTAGAAGCCACTTCGCTGATTTTGGTGAGGATAGCTGGGTTAGGCGGCGGATTGGTAACGAGAAGCTGCTCGTAATTCGGGATCTGAGCCTCGTGAAACACACGATTAAGGATTTCAATGGGATTACAGTTCGGCGAGCCTAAAAACTGGAGCAAAAACTGTGCTCTACCGAGTCTTTGGGCATCCGCTACCTTACTAGGATCGCCAACCGGCTCAACACCACTCTGTTTGCTGTAAGATACCCGTTGAATATAGTGCCATTCATCACCAAACCGAAAACTACTCATTTCCGGTAAGTAAATGCTGTTCAAACGGTACAATTTATCAAATTCAGAGCTAAGAGCGCGGTAAACCCTCTTATAAATCGACGTGAAGACCTTCAGACCCTGCTCAATAAGAGCCATTGTCGTTGTTGCTGGGACGTTTGCCTGCGTAATATCGCCGGAAAGCACATCTTTGACGCTCGCAACCTCTTTTCCAGCCTCGATAAGCAGGCCTAGAAGCTGAAATAGCGTAGGAGATGGTCCTGGAAAGGTTAATGGGACTAGATTATCCTTTAAAATGCCACCAGAGACGTTAACCGACTTATATTCGCCCATGGCAAACCGGACATTGCCGGTGTGCATCGACAAACCCTTACCAATAAAACCACCACCTCTGATCTGGAGATGCCCAGCGTCGATCAGCTGGTTGAGAGTAGTGTTAATTGCAGCGTTAATAGGCGATAAAAGCTTACCAAAACCTGTTCCGTAGATGCCGCCATCCATAGAAGGGATAAAATCGTACTTAGTGTAGTACTGAACCGGGATAATCTTAATAACTCTATCATCTTCACTATTAAAAAATACATTTTCTGCATCATATCGAGCGACAATACGAGCTACTTTTGAGGTATGTTTATGGATTGTGACGATAACAGGTTCTGGATAGCCATCATCATCGAGGTCAAGACGACGATGTTGCTCTAGAAACTCAATAGGAGCATCATCATCACCAGCATCATCACGATCTATACCACCACCAGATGGATAATCCTGATCAATAAATTGACCTATACGAATTAACTCTTCAATTTCAACCGGATAAAGCAGAATTTCCTCTGTGATTCTAGGTGCAGTCTCAAACGATTTCGCGTTATAATTCACGATGAGCTTATCTGCAGTTATTAAGTCACTACAATTTCGGCCCAGATTAGGGTCAAAATAACTTTTTCGGAACACACAACCTACAATTGGCAGCAAATGCAGCAACTTATCAGTATCTGCTTCCCATTCCTTCTGCTCGGACAGCAACTGCCAACTCATGTGCTTCGCGATATGGTTCGCACGGATACGCTTAGCGCCCGGTGGCAGAATCCACATCGGTCCTTGAGGCCCAACAGCTTGCTGCCCAGTATTCGGATCAATAACTGGGTTGCCATGATCCGTTCCGACTACAATGCCCTTAACGACATACGGCCCATTGATAATCGCTGGATACGCTCGAGCTGCGAACTGGATAGCGGCTGTTGTGATTAGGGGAAAAATGATATTTGAAGCCATAGGCCACGGATACGTCTTCTCTTCTGCAACCTGTAGAGCAAAGTCGAGATAGTCGAAATACTGTTCACGCCATTCCGTGCATGACATATAGTCGATGTCATATTCACGCTTAACCCTGCTACCAATCTCATTAAGGAGAGTCTGATCTAATTCTTCATCTATAGCGATGTTTCTAGACTTGATACGCCTTTCGAGCATCTCTTGGTGAGCATAGGCACGCTGCCTATACTCTTCCATCCCCGATAACGCGCCATTCCCATTCTGATAGCCGCCGCCATTGCCAAACGCTGTGTCGGAGTCAGGAAAAGCTGTGTCACTATCTGGAAAGGCAGTACCCTGATCTTCGTCAAAACCCATGCCGTACGCTACGTCATTGCGGACCAGATCAATATCACCAGGAGCCATATCCCTGGTGAGGTCAGTATCTAGCGGGGGCATATCCTCCGTCATAACGTCGTCAAAAGATTCTTGGTTGGCAGATCGTGGACGGGGGCCAGGAAGAGGTTGTGTAGCAACACCATTAGCATAGCGCTCTAGATCAGTTAATCTAGCCATTCCAGAGCGCATTAGATGTCTCCTACATCAACCCAGCGCTGTCCATCCCACTTAAAGTATCTAGTCTCTTTATGCGGATATGTCAGTGCTACTGTCGAACTTGTTAGTAAATTCCACAACTCATCTATAGCCTCAGCTGGATCATTACCATAGCCGATCATATCTTTAATAGGAGCTTCAGCCTTCCATCTGCTGATTATGGTATCAAACTGAACCTTTACTGCTTCAAGACCTTGACACAGTTGTTTGATTGCAGATAGACGCTCTTCAACTGAACCATAGCGAAGGCGTTCATCAGGAGGTAGAACAGACAAGATTATCTCCTAAGCTAACGTCAGATTGGCTTGTCGCACGGTACCATCACTACCTTTTACTCTAAAGGTAAGCTGGGTATTGCTCGTTAATTGTACCACCATCTCGCCATTGTTAGCTGGCGTTACGGAGGCAGCAGGCATCTGGATGACAGCTCCACCAAAGAGACATGGTGCCGTACTGGGGCAGTAAATTGCATAATTAGATACGGTGCCGCCAGTTGCCGTGCCACCATTACCTAAAATGACAAGACCACGATTAAAAACCGTTCCTAGTGCGGCTGCACCTGATGGCATTTGAATTTCAAGGCCATGATTAGTATTTGTCCCGCCATTAGCACCAGAAGTAATTGACGCAATCCGTATCCCTCGCTGAGTACCTGATCCAGTCGTGATATTAGGATTAGTAGCGAGTCCTCCAACAGAGATGCCTTCTACAGTAGTAATTGCTTTATCCGCGCCCTGATGATTAATTCCACCTACACTAAGACCTACAAAATTTGAGATATGTCCAGTATATTCTGGTTTAATCATCCAGCCGATGGTAGCCCCATATAAACTAATAATATCCGTATCAGAATTAGAGAGATTTGGATTAACACATACTCCAATAATACCATCTACAGGATCAGTAATAGTAGGTTCTACATAAGGGATAACTGCGAACAGATTTATCTCACCTGAGAAGTGTGGTAACATTACTGGGCCGGGTCTATAAATGTTCTGAATGTTCATAATGACTGGATTAGTTGTCGTATAAACACCTCCAATCCGGAATAGTGCTTCTAGGTAATCTGGACCCCAGCCGGTTCCTTCAGGGTGAAGACCTCCCATTGGATAAAGGCCAGGAGGCGGGGTCGTACCGATCCCCATTTCGCCTAATTCGTTAATCTCTCCATGTGGAAAAAGAATTGGTGCATCCAAAATAATAGGCGTAATCGGATCCTCAGGATTGTCAGGTATACCAGTTGTTATCAACCCATCCGTTAAGAAAATAGCAGCCGTTATTAGACCATTGGGGAAGTTAGTCAGGGCATAAGGTGGCCCACCAGCATCAGGCATATCTAGTACCCCGTAACTTTATTGCGTGTGTAGTTATGGTTGTAATCTTCATCATCGTCATCATCATTAGATGAGTCGAATCCTAGCAATCCTGTGCCAAAGATTCGTGTAGCAGCATATTGGAGACTGTCATGGAGATGGCTATAGCGATTCTTATCGGGTACTTCCGTAAACCGATTCGTACCGCTAATCTGCATCCGGCGAAACTGGTAGCCTCCAAGAAAGCCTCGGCGCAGCCCCTTACATCTCGGATGGAGTACGAATTGTGGCTTGCCACCCACCAACGTGCGGAGCGGCTTCCTCACGCACTCGAGCCTCAGATTAAGCGTCTGCATTCCAGGTTCTATAGGAATCCCTTTAGCTTGTAGGATTTCAAAGCAAGTTTTTTCGTCCGTCTGACTACGATGGTTGCCAGCAGGATCACCTACATAGATAAAGTCACGTCCTGGGAAATGAATCGTCTGGTGGATGAGCATTTCGTCACTGAACCGATCAATTCCCATGCCGGTAGCATTTAACTCATCAAGAATAAGCCAATTACCTGTTGGCGTGATCTGGCTGTATGTTGCAGCTGGAGTTAATCCGAAATCCAGGCCAACGAAGATTGGAACGTCCTCAACACTTCGGCATTCGTGACAGTGCAGTTCATCGCTATAATCGTCATAGACCGGCTTGCCGTCCGTAACAAAATCATATTTCCCGTGGATATAGACATTTGTCCACGTTGTAGACTTACCAGTAGCTAGACGCTCATAGTATTCCCGACCATTAGGTAGATTGTCGATGTTTTCAGCTTCATCAGACAACCCTGACGGTTGATGGAAGATTTCGCGGAATTCCTTTGGATGCTGCTCGTCCTCAAAGAACCGATACCAGTCACTATCAACATCAGGGGGGTTAGTATCGAGGATCAGCCCCGACCACGTAGGACCACCCTCACGCTTTGGAGGATATTGCCCAACACGGCCCTGGATAGCTTCGATAACTGGCCAAGGAACTTCTCGCGCCTCGTTGACCCAGGCTCCGGTAAGTTCCAATGAGAGGAGTTTCGACATATGGTCCGGTCGATCCAGCGCCCGGAATAGGATCTCAATCTCGGTGTTTTCAAAGGCTGTGATTGTGTATTCATGCTTGTAGTCCGTCCATTCGCCGAAGAGGCGCGGCGGGAACCACTGATGAAATGTCTTAATCGTTGTGTCTCTAAGCTCACCGTAGGTATTACGAACGATCATCCAGCGACTGCGGCGAACACCATCAAGGGTGCTGGGCTTCTGAGCCATCCCACGTCGGATAACTTCGATAGCGCAGCCACTAGACTTACCTGATCGGAAAGGTCCAATTAAGCCACGGATAAATGCGTTAGACTTAGAAAACTCCCGAATCGTCGGGACTTCACTGTAAGAATAGCGAATTTCGGCGGCTGGCATGGACTACATTCCACCACACGACGAGCCATTACCACCAGTACCACCAGAAGATTGGTGTGACCATTTACCTTTTGACTTCGGTACTTTGCGCTCTGCATCCGATAGAAGCCGGTTTTTAGTTACCGGCTTCTTTTTCGTTCGCGTCTTGCCTTTATGCATAGTTACCTCCTAGCCTTCTTCTTTTTTTCTGTACCCTCAAGCATCTTTGCGTGCTGTTGCTCCTCTTTCTTATTATGTAAGAATATCTTTTTCAGCTTCTTAGACTTCGTAGCCTTAGCACGCTTCTTATAGGCTTTGATGGCAGCTTCTTCCTCATGCTCTGACTTCTCAGCCATCTTCCGGTCACGTTTGGAGAGTGCCATTTTTCAGTACTTCTTCTGCTTCTTAGGTTTACGATTAGCCTTATATGTAGATGGCTTTCTTTTACCTGTAAGTGGCTTTGTTCCCCCCAGTTTTTCTCGTCTGCTTTTCCCAAACAAGGCCATTGGGTGTGATCCTGTCGAGATGATCATTACAGCCTCTCTGGACCATGATCACAGCAAGGCTGTTTGCCACCCTTTTTCGGAGGGGCGCAGGCACGTGACGAATCCGGCATCTCCGAGAAATGCTTGTGGCAATCGTGATTCTTAATAAAAGCCTTACCGCCGAGATGGGGCGTTACACCAAAATCACCGGCTCCAGCGCTCAGTTCACCATACTTGCCAATATCACCACCGCGCGCTGCCTTTACACGGACTCGTACAGCACTAGGATCGTAGGTCATCTTTTTCATTTCTTTGAAGCCTTACTAAAGGTTTTTGCTAAAGCAGCCCGTTTCCGCGTCAACGGATTGGAGCTTTTCGCAGCTTTAGCAAGCAGTTTAGCTGGAATCTTCTTTCCAGCAGGAACACCAAGCGTCCGGTGCAGGGCACCAGGATGCTTAACAGCTCCCTGCATCCACTTCTTTTTCTGTGCCATATCTATGGCTTGGGTCTAACGTTTTTACGGATGGGGAGAGAAGACGAGTCTCTAGCGTTTTTTAACTGTTTTGCTGTAGGCATATATTGAGCTTGCCGTTCTGCTATCGCCGTTGCCAGTGTCTTCTTCGTACCAGAGGTTGTCATCCTGTCGGTGCGAAGCATCAAAGCCCAAGCTACGGCGTCGGATCGAGGGCGCTTACCCGTCACCATTTTTATCTCCATTTCTGGCTTTCGGCACTTCGAGCTTTGGAGGTTTCTGGGAATAGAACTCTCGCTCAAAGTGCTTTCCAGATTTCACCCCATCATGCCTTACGATATAGCCATTGTCGATCTTACGAAAACTGACGTTCTCATGATCCTTGCCGACAGGCATGGAAAAGCCGATCAGCGCCGACTTGAACTTCGGTGGACGACCTCTAGGCATGGTTCACCTAGGGAGACTGCGAGCCATTGTCGCAGCCATATGTCGAGGATTCGATTGGCTCATACCCTTCGGGGGAGGGCAGCAACGTCCTCCATCCGGAAGCTCAGAGAATCGGCGACCGGCGTCAGGATTCGGTACGGCTTTACAACCCAGATGCGTCGGAACACCAAAATCACCGGCTCCTGAGCCAGCTGAAATACCACCAAGCTTAGTTGAGACCCCGAAGTCGCCACCACCAGGAGCACGCCCAGAGGAGCCACCAAGCTGACCAGTAATGCCAAAAGCACCTTTTCCGCCGCCAATCTTGTGTGAACTCCAATCAACAGGTTTATCTTGCGCCATCAATTGACGAGGCCGCATTCCAGTTGGCATGTCATCCACCTTGAGTTAAGATTTGGATTTCTTCTTCGATTTCTTCTTCGCACGCTTATTCGCTGTTGCGATAGCAATGCCTTCACTAGCGCCAGACTTCAGGATGGCATTTGCGATCTTGGCGGCTCTAGCGGATTGAGCAGGCGTCAGTTTTTTATTGTGCTTCTTGAAGGAACTACCTGTCCACGGCATCGGAATCGTCCGAGATGACAGGAGCTTGTCCAATTCTATAACGCAACGCTCTGGCAGGGAATTCCTTTTTCGGCTCTACAGGTACTGGTTTTGGACGTATCCTAACTAAACCTGCTAGATCGTCCAGAACACGACCTTCTTTCCGAGTATCAGTCATGATTAAGCCCGCAGGTGTGGGGTTGTTGTAAAATATCCTCAATTTTTGGCGGATTGCAAGTAGAAACTGCATTCAGGAGCAAATTTAGCTACTGCTACGACTTACAGCCTGTTGAGCATGAAATTTTTCGTTTGCGGGTAAGCGCAAAATGCGCTATTATGATATGCGTGACGCGCGCTAACCTCACTGGGTGATTCTCCTCATGATGCGAGCCAAATTGATACTTACCGGTGCCTGGGATACCCCTCAAGTCGGAACACCAAATCAGCACCGGGCAATCACGAGAATAGCCAAGGAACTCCTTGGCTGGGACAGCATGTCTGATTTCCTTAATTATGGCTTTAAACCGTACCACAAGATTAAAGAAGAAGACGGAAGTTTGAGGCCACAACAAGCTGGTTGGATTTTCGATGGACATAGAGGGAGGTTATTAGTTTCTAAATACCGATACGAAAGAGATAAAAGAAAGGAGGAGAAACGTGCCACGGATGAGCGTGTCGATGTACAAGGGAGGGCACAAATATCCTTTACAGGACAAACCCCGAGAGGGTAGTAAAATTCGTCAAGTATATGACTGGTTCTTTGAGTACTCCGGTTTAGAAGTCCCATATCCACCTAATATGGATAAGTGCATTCTAATTCAGCTCAGGGACTTCTACGGACTGGACATCAGGCCAGTACAACGTAAGAGCTTTAGAAAAGGCACTCCGCCAACCTTTATATTGGCCGGATACTGGAATGGCAGCACTTATATTGACTGCATCGCAGAACGGCATTTTACGAGCCCTCAATCACAAGAGTAACGGTGTTGGCACTGTCATCTTCACGCATACGGGACCGTTCCATCAGTTTCTTCGCTTCTCCTCTAGAGCGGTCCCACCATTTGAGCGCATCCAGATTTGGGGGCATATACGGACGGATCAGATTGCCTTCATTGTCATATTCGGCATCATGACCAATACCAATTTCGTAGATTTTCAGTGCAACCGTAAAATTAGCCTGATCTCTGGCATGACGCAGAATATCGCCAAAATTCAGTGCGAGGGTAGCGTCATCAATAGGTTTATCCGTCTCAGGGTTAATTACAGCTAGGCGAATGATCGCTTGACTAGCTCCCATAGCCGCCATCTGCCAAACCATTCGTTTTTGAATTTCGGTCGGCATAAAGGGCATTCTACTGTAGACGTAATTAGGATCATGCCCATTTCCGTTATATTCCAGCAATTTCTGAGGAATTTCGCGTTCAATTCTCTCTTCTAGTGCCTTTCGCAGCCTTTTATCGTTAGGGCTAACAATACTAGGCGCTTTTATCTTATTTATAGGCTTATCGAGGGCATAATAAGCGATAGGATCAATTTTGAGCTTCTTTGCCATAGGAAGGAGTCCTCGTAGACTGTAGAAATTGAAAAAACTGCATTTTCTGCTAAAATTGCTCTTGCAGGCAGAAGCATAATGCGTTAATATAACATAATCGCATTTGCTTCATAATACCTGATGATGGGGGCAGCTTTAAACATGGCAATGTCACGACGCACCTCATTTTTTAGTCCAAGTGCATTACGCTCCTGGCGGAAAGCGCATAATCTAGCGCAATCGGAAGCCGCTGATCTACTAGGATTATCGACACGGCAATTTGCAAGCCTTGAGAGCGGAGCGTCACCTGTGCATAAAGCATTAGCGTTAGTCATTTGGTTAATCAATGAAATCTCCACAGAACAGACAGAGTATGAAGAGTTAAAAGATATTCTGGAGCGTTTCCTCGAAACACTGGAAGAGTGAAGCGGATGACCAACACCACAAAACCCGATCTGGACAAGCTAATCGAGAACATTCTCGAAATAACCACTCAAAGAATCATCCCTAAGCTCAGCCCCGATGAAGACCTAGTGCCATGTATATTTATCGGGGACTCGGAAAAGGATATTATCGGAATAGCTCAAGTTGTTCTACCTGAAAGCTCAAACGAGTGTTTTCAGGTAGATCAAGTGTTACGCCAGAGATTGCGTGAAATGGGAGCATCATCTTACGCCTTCACTATGATGGGGTGGATGGTCCAGCTTGATCGAGGGGAGAGTCCAGTAAGAGGCATTAGACCGACTGATGATCCTCGTCGCATAGAAACCTTTATCGTGACAGCTGGATCGAAAACTGCTTTTACGACGAAGATATTAAAAGTCGTGCGTGACAAGAACCAGAAAATCGCATCCCTAGAAGATTACACCCTAGTCGGTGCTATGGAGCATGGCCTATTTGTAGATATGCTAGGATCGGCACCAAAAAGCACCTTGCACTGAACCTCAAACTAGGAGAGCTACATGCCGTTCGACGGAACCAACCTGAATGAAACTCAGCTTATCTTGATGGCTGCTCGGGAGTTGGTGGCAAAACGGTGGTGTAAGAAGGGCTTTGTTAAGCACTACAAGTATGGAGATGGCTACTGTGTGCTTGGGGCTATTAGGCATATTGTCTATGCCGGGGAAGACGAATACCGCCGGGAGATGGACGCAGTAGAAGTGTTTAAGGCAATACTGGATGTACCTGAATATGAAACTTCAGTAGACATTCCGCACTGGAATGACGCAAAGGGACGGAAGAAGGAAGAAGTCTTGGCAGCGTTTGATCGGGCCATTGCGAAGGCTGGAGAATAGCAGAAGGAGGAAACGAATTGGCTGGAGCAACACCCACCCCTAGTTGCCAGCGGGTTCTGAGTACTCTTGAGTCCTGCCACCGCTTTAACGTGATTGGGCGGTAACGCGTGCAGCTATTATTGAGACCCGAAGGGCAGGAGCAGGGTCTCATTAACCAAGCGAATAGAGTGTGCCATACAACTCGAGTGAACCAAGCATTGTGAGAGTACCAAAATTAAGGAGTGATCCAAGTAACCAGAGAGTACCAAACATGAAGAGTGAACCGTGAAAATTGAGTGTACCATACGTGGAGAGTGAACCAGAGCATATGAGAGTATCATTACGAGCAAGTAAACCATGCAAGGCTAAGAGTGCCATTGAGCGCGAGTGAACCACTCAAACAGAGAGTACCATAAAAGGTGAGTGCTATGTTTTTCGGTAGAGATTTATACTCAGAAGTTGTGAATGCTGGACATTCTGGCGTTCACAACTTCACTTTTGGCACATTGGAATCGTATTTCTACCTTACTCGAGCCAAACTCGTAGAATTTGATGGCTCTATGCTCTTTGTCGTCTCACCATATGGCGGGAGAGCCAAAACTTGGGTCTTTAATGACAATATTAGCCGCAAAAAACTGGAGGGCTATCAGACGAGGGGACCAATATACTCAAAAACCCGAATTTTACTGCCGAAAGAGACGAATTTCAAAGAGCTGGTCTATGATTTACCGGCTGTTTTCGCAGGAGCGAGCTATAAATCGAAGAAGAAGCGATATCAGAGGCTTACGTACCCCCCAATTTGGCTCGTTAACGAGAAGATCGTTATTTTTCAAGGAATTAAGAATACGAACCAGTTAACTGACATTGAGAAGCTGCACGAACGCTGGGTAGACTGGAAAATGGCTAACCCTCTGACATTTAAGATGATGTTCCCGAAGAAGCGCTACATGGAAACGGTGCTGTTAGCAGCAAAATTCCCTAAACGCTACAGGTGCTTCATAGCGTACTATGGCGACCAGCCGGTCGCCATTCGCACATTATATATAGAGCGTGATATGGCGTTCGATCTGGCCCAGTTCGGGGCGTTCTGGAACTGGCCGGGATTGTCGGAGCACTTCGCTGGGGCGACGATGCGGATCCTGCACGAGGAAGGAATCAAGAGCATCAACTGCGGAGCATCGCTAAATAAATACCTTTCTGCATTCAAGACACATTGGCCGAACCGGCCACTTTTGTCATATGCATACGGACAGGTTAAATGAGCAAACTTCCAAGCCAAGAGTATCGAGACTATCTGCGTGGTGTGCGTGTCTTCCTTAGCCCTGATCACGAGGCCATGCTGAACGGAGAACTGGTTAGCAACCTGACTATGACTGATCTCGAAGCTTTATTCGAGTTAGTTATAGGCAGTGATCCACGAAAGATGGCTCCCCCTAATTACAGGCCAATCCATGTCTAACAAGACAAAGATCAAAGCAACCCACGAGAATGACTTTATGTCCGGTCGTGATGTGTGGGAGGCGTCGATATTCGACAGCGCATCCGTATTCGTAGCGCAAACTCTCGGACCCGTACCGGGTAAGTATATTCGCCATGAATTTAAGTGCTTTTCCGAAGCGGTCGAGTTTGCTAAGGATAAAGATAGATATGTATTATACGCCATAACGGAATCAGGAAGGTCCGTACCTTTAGATAGAGCAGATTGGGATCAATGGTTAGATAGGGAAGAAACCACGACTTAAAAGAGTACCAGAAGACGAGAGTGAATCGACTACTCGAAGCGTACCATGCGATGCGAATGAGCCATTCCGTACAAGAGTACCAGAAGATGAGAGTGAACCAAGCCGTACAAGCGTACCACAGGCTGATAGTGAACCAACCACCCTAAGCGTGCCAAGCGATACAAGTGAACCAAGCTCAGCATGAGTACCATGACGACGAAGTGAGCTATGGGACTAGAGAGTACTATTTGGGTACAGCGAACCAAGCCGTGCAAGAGGACCAAGCACAGAGAGTGAACCGTTAACCACGAGCGTACCATCAGAAACGAGTGAGTCAATGGAGTTCAGAGTACCCTGTAAAGAGAGCGGACCAATAGTGCTGAGAGTACCACATCCAGCTAGTGAACCAATAGAACCGAGAGTGCCATTGGATAAAAGTGAACCAGGACTTACGAGAGATACCAGGACTTACGCGTGAACCATCTGAAGAGAGAGTACCCTTATCAAAGAGTGAGCCATGTCAACCGAGAGTACCGTAGGACGGCAGTGAGCCAACGGTTGTTAGAGGACCATGCCAGAAGAGTGAACCTAGTGGGTGAAGAGTACCGCATCTGCGAAGTAATCCACATCGTCAAGAGAGTACCAAAGGTAGGAAGTGAACCATTTGACTGGGAGTGTACCACAAATGGGAAGTGAATCAGGTGAAGTAGAGAGTGCCATAACCGTAAAGTGAATCAGCGGGAGAAAGAGTACCATAATCGTAAAGTGAACCCGGATTAAGGAGAGGTCCAAAAGAGCCGAGTTGAACCAGACTAGCCAGAGTGTACCATGACCCTTAAGTTGAACCAGACTAGCAGAGTGTACCATGGATGGTAGAGTGACCCATTGAAATCGAGAGTGCCGGAAGCAATGAGTGATAAGCCAAACCTGATCCGATACCTTACGGCAGAGATCACTCGGAAGACGGGTCGAAGGTATCAAGTCAATTTCGACAAGCTCGATGTTGATGAGATAAATGACCTAATACGTCTACTGCGTGATCTGGAGTATGAGAATATGGTCCGGCTGAATAAGGCTAGGATCATGCCGTGGCGAAGACCATGAGTTGTGAGAGTATCAAATAGATGAGTGAACCTTGACTGTCGAGAGTACCAGAGTGACAGAGTGAACCACTCTCTACGAGAGTACCACACATCACGAGTGAACCAGTGGACTGAAAGAGTACCATGGGTAGAGAGTGAACCATGCGTATAGTGAGTACCAAAAGGAAGAGAGTGAGCCATCAAGCCTAAGAGTACCATTTGTAGAGAGTGAACCTAAAGAACAGAGAGTACCATGTGTGCTGTGTGAATCATGGTAGGTGAGAGTACCGAAACGGAAGAGTGAACCATCCACAGGGAGAGTACCATAAGGAGGTGAGTAAACCATACTGGTAGAGAGTTCCAGATCAAGGTAAGTGAACCGTGAAAAGTGAGTGTACCAAAAGAGCCAAGTGAACCAGAGCAGAGATGAGTACCAAGCCTAAGGAGTTAACCCTAAAGCATAAGAGTACCAAGAAACGAGAGTGAGCCAAAGATTGTGAGAGTACCAGAAGACGAGAGTGAATCACTTTCGATATGAGAGTATCCTGAAGAGGGAGTGAACCAATACCCTAGAGAGTACCATTCAAGGTAAGTGACCCACAAAAAATGAGAGTACCAGATTATCAGAGGGAATCATGAACTGGCAGAGCACCATCTATGACGAGTGATCCACGATAACTGAGCGTACCAATGCCAAAGAGTGAACCATGTCTGCATGAGAGTATCATTGGACGGGAGTGACCCACGTGTGCTGAGAGTACCATCGTCATTGAGTGAACCACCAACGAATAGAGTACCATGCGAATAGAGTAGAACCAGTTAGCTCTAAGAGTACCAGAAGACGAGAGTGAACCATCCTCTGTGAGAGCACCATACACTGTGAGTGACCATGAGTAATGACAGAACCGATGACAGAATAGACCTCATATTCCTCCGTCTACAGGAGATAATAGGGCCATCACCTCTTACCTCTAATGCTTTGGAGGATGAAGCTAATGCTCAAGAAGTTCTAGACCTGATTCTTCGGCTAGAGAAGAGGGTTAAAGAAATATGTGAGGTGAAATCATGAGGTGGTCTAAAGCTGAGCCATACCGTTTTCCGGCACCGGGGATGGAATCGGTTGTTGGTGACCCCTACGGCGTTTTTGTCGTGCCATATCTGGGGATGAAGCTGAGGGTAATAGCGTGCGATGGGAAGGTATCTGAGCAAGAGCATGGAATAGAGTATGCTTGGGATCATGCTAGTGTATCGCTGCCGAATCGGATACCTAACTGGTTGGAGATGAATTATATCCGCCACCTGTTCTGGAACCCGGAGGACACAGTCCTCCAGTTCCATCCACCAGCAAGCGATTATGTCAACTTCCACAAGAACACTCTACACTTGTGGAAACCAGTCCATTATCAAATCAACCTTCCACCAAAGGAGATGGTATGACAACAGAAAATCACCCTCAATTGCTGATCCTAGAAAAGCTGATGTCTGAAGTAGAAGCTCTGTTAGAGGTATCTGTTGCAACTAAAGAATTTGATCTGGTCATAAGCTACGCTTCCATCTTATCTGCGATGCGTCAGACAGGGAGCATCCTTCAGTATAAGTCAGGTTTCTATGGACCACCTCTCAAGACAGATTATCGCAAGTGAGCTATGCCGAGGGTACGACAGCTCTTAACCAAAGCTTATATCCGAGAATTAGAGCAACGCATGGAGCAAGCGTACCATACCTATATCTCATCTAACTTTAAAGACCAGGAAGCAGCACAAGATTACCTACATTGGAGACAACAGGTCAACAACTTAAGAAACGGCATCAGAGAACAACGCAAACCAAGGAGACCTAAGATATGTTTATAAAGCTAAAGGGTGTAGCCGATCCCAACTCACCTTTAAAGGTTAAGGCAACTCATGTCCCTTACCCCATCATCGTCAACACCGACAACATTGCTTTCATTAGACCTACATGGAATGACCCTAAGATAACCCTAGTTCAATTAAACAACACAGAATACTTCTATACTGATGCCAACTTTAGTGACCTATACAACGTCCTGATGGAGAACAATGGACCGGAGATCCTCAAATGGTAACAGCACTACTATGATCTCACGACAACACTTCTGGACGCTTTTCCTACTTCTCTTTATCCTCATCTCAATCATACGATGGGGGCCATAGTCTATTCCTGGGAAAAATACAACTCATATTTTTTTAAACGCATCTATAGGCTCATTCTAGCCTCTTCTCCTATTCCGTAGACCATAGTCTATTTCAGGGCAATACAGTAATAATTTTTATGCGGCATGAGTCTATGCCTTCTGCTGTGTGGTCTATTCTACCGAAATAGAGTGATTTAATTTACGCGGTTTAAGCCCCCGGCCGTACGCGCCTGATGTACCGGCCTGTTTGGGGGGTGCCGGGGGTCTGTACCTGCTTTGCAGCCAGCTCGAAGTATTCGACAAGTATACCTCAACGCGAATACTCGCCGACCCTTGAGTCTCAATTGATGCTCGACGCACAATGCTTCGAACGCTTAACCAATGCAAATGAAGCTCGATCTTATACCTACGCTATGCTTAACCAATACATGCTCAAAAGAAAATGCGCTTTGCGTGAAATTATTTCGATCTGGGCCTTGTGAAACTGTTTCCACTCCCCATCTATATCTTACCGGAGCGACACACACACAAGCGGCGAGTTCCGGGGCCGCAAGGAGACCAGATCATGGCAAAGACGCTAGAGAATGCTGCTTACATTCCGACCCCGGCGAGCACGGACACGGCTCCGGTCGTGGAGATGTTGCCGGTCGTGATGCCGACGCCCCCGGACTTGACCAAGCTCTCGCCGAAACAGCGTGTCGTGGCGATGCGCGATTACCGGGTCGCGGTGAACAAGGCGAGCAAGCTGCTAGACGCGCAAGCGAAGGCGGCTGGACCCGAACGCCGCGACAACAGCCGAACCGGCATCGTGCTGCTGACGCATCTGATGCTCGCCAACCCGAAGCTGGCCGGAAACAAGGATACGGCTCTGAAGCTGGCGCGCGACAATGACGTGCGCTCCAGCACCGGGGAGCAAGGCCCGGTTGAACTGGGAACGGTGCTCGCCGTGTGCCGTGATCTGCGGCGCTATCTGCCGATCATGGCCGGCTCCAGCTTCGCGCAGATTAGCGCGGATGATGTCAAGGCATGGTGCGCCGAATACGACAGCGCGCCGCGTCCGAACCGGGCCTAGATCAGAGCCAGGGAGCCGGGGAGCAATCCCCGGTTTCCCTTCCTTCGATGCTCAACTAGGAGGGAGCATTATGACCTACGAACAAGAGCTAGATCGTGTCTTGACCCGCGCAACGCGCAGCATGACAGCCGAGGAAATGTTCCGCTGGCGGCTTGACCAGTACAAGGCAATGGTGCGAGCTGAGCACGAACGGCTGAAGCGCCGCGACATGAACAAGTTCCTGGCTCGAAAGAAGCGCAGCTGAGGGTGGCGGGGGGCAACCCCCGCTTACCCACCTCCATCAGCAGCCTCCGCTCGGAGGCTATTCTTTTGCCCTATACCGGAGGCTCGATTTGACCTCAGCTGAGGTCAAGTACAGGAGGCCCTCGGCCTCATAGCCCTGAGGCTGGTTTAAGGTGGAACCGAGCACCTGTATTAAGGTGGAACCGGGCTGTATCCCGGAGGCTCGATTAAGGTGGAACCGAGCAGGTCCATTTAAGGTGGAACCGGTGGCAGCAGCAGCCTCAATTAAGGTGGAACCGAGAGGCTCGATTGAGGGTGGAACCGGTTAGCCCTGAGGCTGGTTTCAGGTGGAACCGGAGGCTAATATCAGGGTTATTTGTACGGGGTTTAAGGCGACAGGCGTACTGAATCCAGGGTTCAGGCCAGGGAAGAGCCAGAGAAGCAGCAGAGAAGCAGCAGAGAAGCAGCAGAGAAGCAGCAGAGAAGCGGGGACATGAGCCGTTATTGAAAGTGTAGGCTAGTTTATCTTACCTATTACTATTTAGCTCCGATACAGGACCGATAGGTAATGTGTCTTGAGGTAATGGATGGCGACAGCCTCAATACGAGGAAAAAAGCGACGAGTAACCTCAGCTAGACGAAGAAAACACTTGTAGGCTGACGCATTTTGCGCTATGCTGCCGGTGACGGCCGAGGAG
>k87-211908_pt1 | contig 23887 bp, 20 predicted proteins | sample MGYA00084034_6733716 | MGnify analysis MGYA00084034
ATGGTCGTCAGTGTAAATGCCAGGACCCTAGAGGAATTGCATAATGTCGTAATAGAGCTGATTGGGAAAATTGAGGGAATTCAGAATACTGAAACCTTTGTAGAGATGCAGAGGACTGATAAAGACCCCGCGTACGGATTGCAACAACAAATAGTAAGGTAATAGTTAGCATTGGTAGGTTTAGCTTTCTTCTGCGCTATCTTCAAATAGCCGAGTCCAATGTGTATTATTGAAAATAAATGGCCGTGGTGCAACGAAAGTTTACAGAGATTATACAGACTTTAAGGTTGGCGAAGAAGACGAGTAAAGATGACTATGTAACCCATATGCGTTTGGTGTTGCTTGGCTTAGGCGTAGTAGGCGGAATCGCTTTTGTCATCAAGTTGATTGCTGAATTTATTACGTTTGGCGGTAGACAGTAACCCGATCTACGATCTATCACCTGCTGCTTTCGAGAATGAATTATAACCAGGGAATATTCGGCGTCGCTCCATAAGAAGAAAGTAAAGACCATTGCGATAGAGTCAGTTCTGATTTAGTAGTAGTTCTTCTCGAAGTGTTTTAATCACCCTCTCCCCTATTAGTTGGGTATTATTGCTAAGTCGAGATTTGAGGATTGCAACTATCGGTTCTCATTGTGCATTGCAATTGATGAAGGGAGCAAAAGATGAAGGATTCAAAACAGTTCTAATCTGTAAAAAGGAAAGAAAATCCCTGTATAGACGATTCAAGTTTGTGGATGAAATTTTCGAAATTGAACAAAATTCGGAGACAATATCCAGCGAATGCCAGGATTATCTTAAGGAAAATGGTTGCATATTGATCCCTCACGGATCACTCGTAGCATATTCAGATATTGATTACATTGAACAGCTTTCTGTACCTATTTTTGGTAACAAATGGATATTGAGGTGGGAAGCAGACAGAAATTTAAAACAAGAATTGATGTCAAGTGCTGGATTGACTACCCCTCAACCCGTAAAATCGAAGCATGACATCGATCGGTTGTGTATTGTGAAGTTGCATGGAGCCGCTGGAGGAAGAGGATATTTCTTAGCTTGGAATAGGGAAACTTTTGAAAAAGGGGCGCTCGATTTACTTAAGCAGAATGTAATCAAGAGTGAGGATGATCTATACATCCAGGAATATGTAAGGGGAGTTCCGGTCTATCTTCATTATTTTTATTCTGCAATTAACAATGAGATAGAGTTCCTTGGTGTGGACAGGAGATACGAAACTGATATAGATGGACTGGGAAGGATCCCGGCGAGCCACCAATTGGGGATAGGAATCCAGACATCGTCGTATAATGTAATCGGAAATTTCCCTCTCGTTCTAAGAGAGTCTCTACTGGGAAAAGTGTTTTCAATGGGTGAGGATTTTGTGCGAGCAGCCAAGCAGTTAGTACCTCCAGGGATGATTGGTCCATTCTGCCTTGAAGGAGTCTGCGATGCGCTAGGGAATTTCGTTACTTTTGAATTCTCAGCGCGGATTGTTGCAGGTACGAATCTGTACATAATGGGGTCGCCCTATTCTAGCCTCATCTATGATGATCCTATGAGCATGGGCAGAAGGATTGCTTTAGAAATAAAAAACGCTCAGAATAATGCAGATATGAAAAATATTCTAACCTAGTCTTACTTGGATCTCTTTCATCAAGATAAAAAATCAAGTAGCTCATCCACCTGTCAGCCTAGAGAATTTTCCTTTTCTTTTCATACTGGAGATATAGTCTAGATTGGCAAGAGCTATTTTCGCTGATTCACGAACCTCCTGGCTTTCATCTGATAGTGCATGCTCGAGCGGGTCTCTTCCTTGCTCCGAGCCGATCACACCCATTGCAATGGCGGCTTCGTGCCTCACGAACAAGCTAGGATCAGAGTTGATTGCATGGGATAACGCGTTCAATGCGTCAGTGAATCCAAGCTGTCCTAGTGCGAATGCTGCTTCGTGTCTGACCAAAGAGTCTCTGTCATTCTCCAATGTGTCACTTATGGCATCTACGACTCTCCCGTCACCTATCTCTGCTAGTATGCAGATTGCCCTTGTTCTGATCACATTGTCTTCATGATTAAGTAACTGTTTGAAGTATTCCACATCGTTCTTATCGAAATGCTTCTCCATTTTATGGAGTAACCCAACACGTAAATGCGCATCAAATTCACTCTTTTGGTTGTCGTTCAACTACTTTAAAGGATTAATCAGGGTTATCCATATATATTGTCATAGAGAAATTAAATTGAATGAAGTTAAATAGCCTGAAATAGTACTAGTCTTCTTGACAGTCCTTTTCCGATTTTGAATTAATATTCAAAAATTCCAATTATTTGAAAGATGAATTGTTAGGTCCGATCACTTATTTCTATTGAGCTATGAACTTCAATGAATGGCTGGCATGATGTCAGAACAGGCTCTAATGCATAAAATAACTCTAAAAAACCCGGCTTCTGATCTCTGTCTCCCATTCTCCCATTCCCCTCAAATATCGACGACTTGGGCTGCGATTTCAGAGGTGTTAATCCCTAATAGATCTTATTAGTTCCCAAGACGTACTTGAAGCCATTGATACATTCAATCAAAGGAATCTCAATTTTTTTCTATTAGTTATCCAAAGAAAGAAGAAACGTGCGGTAGCTATATGTTATTTGACTCTACCATGCGGCCTGGTCAACGGCATCACATTATTATAACGAACTAGTAGCAAATTTCAACGTGAGGATTAGGTATTGGCGACTTACAGTAGAAGACTTATCTTTGGCGACGTATCCTTCAGAAAGGGTAAACCATTGGGAAATTAAATGCTTACAAGGAGAGTACGAGCATTTCGGAGTCTACTGGTTTAGATATGGGACACCTTATGACAAGGAGCCAGTTCATGGTTTGGCTATTTATTACAATGACATTGCACAGAACAAAGTAGATGAATTGACTAGAATGTTGAAAAGCAGCTTCGGAGGAGAAATCTTGCGGCGCCAGGCCAGAGTGTTCCTGAATGGTTCGAAGGAATTCGCGGATCCTCATGAAATAGCAAAGTTGGCTAACGATATTAGTGTTCGATTCAAAGGCCCAGTTGAAATCACCTTAGAATTCGAAAAAATATCTGAGGACGATAGACAAGAGAATCTCATCAACCTCCCTCCATCTAAGTTATTGGAGATCCCAGGAATCAATTAACGAAATGCACAACTCATTGTGTCTACACCTTGCTCTCTTACTCCAATGTGAAATCCCATTCTTTGATAGCAACTGTAAAACTAGTCTGGGACTCTTAGTGGAGACACTATCTTTTGCATATGTCCTCTGACATTCAAGGTATTGTTACGACTCTCCTGAGGACTAAAGGAATTAGTGAATTCAACGAATGGCGATTGAAAAATTTGACACTAAAACTCAACCTAGATGGAATCGATTTATCCGGTCTTGATCTATCGGGTATTTTTTTGAATGGAGCATCATGCGTTGGCAGTAATTTCTGTAAGACCAACTTAAGTCGAGCTAACCTTGTACAATCAGATTTATCAATGGCCAACTTCGAGAATTCAAATCTAAATTCCGCCTTGGTGATGTATTCTGACTTAAGTAGGTGTAACTTGTCTCGAGCAGATTTAACAGGGACAAATTTGATGTGGTCAAATTTGAATCATTGTGATCTCTCTTATTGCATTATTGCAAAAACGATACTTGTGGAATCGAATCTGTCACAAGCCAACTTCACTGGTGTCGACATGTCTACTGCATTCCTAAAATATGCCAAAGGGGATAACAATTTAAAGAATGTGTCAGTGTAGATCATGTAATGAAGTTATAGTCTTCTTGAGTCCGAATCTAGTTTATTCATTAGTGTTAGTATAATGCAGGTTCCCCACTTACTTGGACAAGCCTTTTAACCGATTGGAATTCCTTCCTTGATCTAACTATTAAGTTGCATATTCTTCCCATTCCAAGTTGATATGGGACTGGCACACTGTTATCTATTCCTACTATTATGAGTGAAAGGTGTTCGTCCGTAATGCCTTAACCGAGGGATAGTAACCCTGTGTATTGACCAATTAATTGATTAGTGATGATGAGTTGAGTCGGCTGCTGTTCGAAATGTCGTGAAATTACGATTATATTGGAAAACGTTCCTAACTCTAGAGATCCTATTTTAGGGCAATGATGAAAAATCGGCTTAAAGTGCTACAAATTTGTCACCCTAAATTACTGATCAATGTGATGTTTCGCAAATTTACGACAAACGGCGAGAGATCATGGTCTTGACCTTTGACAAACAACCTTGAATCTTGGCATTACCTATTGTTAGCGAAAATTTTGCTTGCTGATTCCAAACATCTTGCATGCTTTAAGTGCAAGTGAAGTTTCTCTGACATGGTGAGTCCTCAATATGTTCGCACCACCGAGTGAGCATTTTAGCTCCGAGACGAGAGCAGGAATTAACCTATCATTAAGCTTCAATTTGAAAAGTTCTCCTAAAAAGGATTTACTAGAAACACCAATTGAGATAGGCTTAGCGAGACATTGAAGTTTATCTATATTTTTTATTATCTCTTGGTCTCGAATGTACCAAGACAAATTTGTCACCCTAGTACTGAAGTCATTTGCAACTTCCCTTCTAAAGAAGCCAATAGATGGATCCACTATGATTTTGCTATCAGCAATTCCTGCTTTTTTGGCTAATTCCAGACTTTCACGTAAAGCCCTAAGAGTGGAAGATAGAGTTCCAGAAATGCAAACTTTGCTATATGCTCCAATTATAACCGGAATTCCATAACCGGAGATAATACCCGCCATATTCTTATCATACTTTAACCCTGTCACGTCATTAACGAGAGAAGCACCTCTTTTTATTGCCTCTCTAGCAACTTCTGCTCTTGGTGTATCAACAGATATAGGCAAAGTGCAACATCTTTTAACTAAAGTGACTGCTTCCGATACTCGCTTTGTTTCCTCCATAGCTGAAATGTACGTCCTTAGGTATGGAGTTGTGGACATTCCACCTATATCAATAAGGCTTGCACCGTTGGCCTCCATCCCCTTCACAGTCTTTTCAATATCATATCGGGACGTTTGTACTGATCCTTTGTAAAAGGATTCAGGGCTTACATTGAGTACGCCCATTATCCTAGTAGATGATCTTTTATCAATATGCAGTGTATTGATGACAACCAAAGTATCATTCCCGTAGAATCATTTAATTAACCCAAATTTCTCTCTTTTGTAATAAGAAAAAAAGAATTTCACCTATTTCCATTCCACATGTGTGAAGACTAAGGCCTGGCTATCAAGATCCAATGAACAATGCACAGGAGTATCTGAAACTGATTTTGTCTTTGAATACTTTTATATGCTCTAACACTTCGAACTAGTTCTATTCTGGGATAATCGAGCATGGCTAGAACATTGGACAAAACACATACTTTGCTCTCTTATATTGAAGGAAGTTTAAAGAATGTGGCTATAGTCACGGGCGAAGACAAATTCGATGGGTTTATCTTTTCCTTACTAAATCCTCCAGTCCCTTTGGGAGGAAATGTTGTATCCCTTGACATATACGTCGATGAGGTGCCTTATCCAAAGAAATCTATTTTCGTAGCAACTACAGAAGACATGGTGAATGCAGCGTCAATTTCAGAAAATCGACCACTTCCATTTAGACCCTTCCAGAGTGCCAGATTTCTTGTTATGAGTAAAGAAGGTTTATCGCAAGGGAAAAAACATAAGATCGTCATCTTAAGTAAACTAGAAGGTTTCGAGCAAATAATTATCCCCTTTACACTCATTGACCATGTTGGTGAACAAAGAGACAAAATACTTATTCCATCAAACATATTGGAAGATCTCATATACGATACCAATAATGAAGATACCATCTTCAAAAATTTCACATCCCCTCTTATTCTTTCTGGAAAGAAGGCATATATTGTTTGTTCTTCCAATGGGTCCGTTTCTGCAAATTGGACATGGATGGGAGTCAGGTATGACAATGGAGGCTTGTACGTGCCCCCCGTACGAGCATTTGGTAGAATTATTGTAGAACTCTCGATTGAAGATCAAGTAAGAAAGAGGCTTCCTAACTTTGTCGCCTCCTCAAGACATGAAAAAGGCATACTGTCAACTAGACACGAGTTGGCCGGGCTTCAAGTGAAAAGAAAATTGTTTGTCCCAACTGAACGAAAAGGATTTGTGACAATTCTTGAATTGATTGACAGAAGTATAGATCTTCCAAGATTGAGTCCTAGAAAGAGATCTCTTAAGGCAAAGCGTAAGGTACGCATTCATTTTATTATAGATGGGAATATTACCAGCTATGGGCTAGCAGCCATCTCCCAGAGCAATTCTTCTAGATTCATTGAGAGCGAAAATTGTCTGCAAGTTCAGACTGCGGCAAGGAAAGGAATCGCCCATTACTTTGGAATAATTGGCATTGCTCCTAAAGAATTGAAACCAACTAGAATTTTGGTAGATACCTTCGATAACGATTTAGAACTATCATATGATATCGAAATTCCTGCCGGAGGAACGAGTGAAATCGCTTTAGTCGCCTCCGGAAGTTTTAACAATTCTAGAGAATGCCTTGATGAATTTCTGACTATTAGAGATAACTATAAGTTACTTTTGCTAGACACACAGCATCATTTCGACTCTGTTTCATCAAATACTCTAGATATACAACCAAATTCTAAGCAAAACCCGACGATTGTAAAAATTGTTAAAGCTTTTGAGAAAGCAAAAACAGGTATGGAGTATCTCAAAGCAGAATACGACGAGCTTGGTCCGGGAATCTGTGCGGGGTTGCCTAGATTTCCAAACTATTGGGCTAGGGATACAGGTTGGTCATTAAAGGGCTATCTCTCACTAGGCGATTATGAATTTGTATTGTCTGTTTTGGAGAATTTTTTAAAACATCAGGCTAGGAGAACAACAAAAACTACAATTAAAGGTGAGCTACCTATGATTATTAGCGGAAAAGCATTTCTCCATAATACGACGTATGGATCGGCTGACTCTACTTTTCTTTTTCCTTGGAGTATCCGAGAATATGTTTATTCAACTGGAAACATTAGTTACCTTAAGAAAAGGTGGAAAAATATAGTTGATCTGATTAACTGCGGGTTCAGCAAAGATGTTGACGGTGATGGCTTGATTGAACATGGTTTCACCGGTGTGGCAGAAAAACTACCTATTCAGGATTCTACTTGGATGGATCACATCGATAGAAGGAAAAGTGCCAATGATGTGCAGGCTCTCTTCTACGAAAGTTTGCACATAGGCATTGATCTGGCAAAAATCATGGATGACAAATTCCATCTCAAAAAGTGGGAAAAGGGTGCATTCAACTTAAAGCAAAAGATAGAGTCAGAATATTGGGACAACAAAGAGGGGTTTTATTTTGATACCATACGAAGAAACGGTACTAAAGATGCTAGTATAAGACCGAACGCACTTGTCATGTTATTGACTGGAGTTACGGACGTAAGGAGTCATGCTGAATCTGTGCTTAGAAGGATTGAAAAAAGTGACATTACTACACCATGGGGGGTAAGAACGCTCAGCTCTCTTGATCCAAAATATCACCCAAGTCTCTATCATGACGGTGCAATCTGGCCTCTTGTCACCGGCTGGGCGGCCACCGTTGAGACCAAATACGGACGTAAGGAACAAGCACTATACTATATCGAATCTATGGCGGAGCGAATATTGTCTGAAAATGGGATGTTCGCAGAGACCTATAGAGGGGATAGGCCAGAACCATTCAACTCGTGTATTTTACAAGCATGGTCGATGGCAATGTACGTATACGCTGTCCGCGAGCTATTTCTGGGGATGCGTATCAATTTAGTTGATAACCAAATAATCTTTGATCCCCAGGTCCCAGAATCTATAAGAAGCAATTCAGTCCCTATACACTTTCAACACAAATTCTACATCGGGGGGTCGCCACAGGATTCCGAGATTATCCTTGATCCATATCGTGAGACAGTGAAAGTGTTATTTAGGAATTTACCAAATCAACAGGTTTTTCGTCCAGAAATTACGAGCAATACTTACTCAATTGATATGAGCCATTAGCATTCGACAACTCCATTTTGCACATATAAAAAGGAAAAGGTCATGCTTCTCTACTACACCCGTCGCCCTCTTCTACCACCAGGCTTTCTAGTAGTATCATGGGGAACAGGTGTTACGTCATCTATTCTTCCGATTCGGAAACCTGCTCTTGCTAAAGCTCTAATTGCCGCCTGCGCCCCAGGACCCGGTATCCTCGGTCCCACTCCACCCACGGCCCTTACCCTAATATGCAGAGCGTTAATCCCTTTTGTTTTGGCCATATCGGCCGCGGCCACCGCAGACTTCATCGCAGCATAGGGCGATGATTCATATCGATCAGCAGTAACATGTCTACCGCCAGAACTGAACGAGATCGTTTCAGCCCCACTAAGATCCGTAATATGCACTAAAGTATTATTATAACTACTGAAAATGTGTGCAACGCCCCATTTATGCTGGACTATTTCATTACTTTGATCGCTCATCGTTCGGAAGATATCGTTTAGCAGTTCAATATTAATGTAGTGTGTCGGATCTTGTATCTGAGTTGGCTTTGATTTACTTGTTTCACTTTTTCTTCGCTCTTATCATTAAACAATAATAAAATTCGCTAAGGACGAATCAACTTCCAAATTCGGCACCATGTTCAGGTGATGGGCCGACCTTTCTACCTTAGTTACGTAGATACATCAGCTAAGTTGGCTATATCTTGATTGAAGTGATCTCACAAATCCGAATAGCCTCTGTTCTCCAGTTCCTGCGGAATATCACCATTCCTATTTAAGAAGACCTTTCCAGATCCCTTCGATACCTTCCCAATTTCGATTAATTTCAGCCTTTCGGATGCTGCTATCTGCCGTGCCCTCCTCAGCCGTCCTAATGGAATTGTACCCACAATTTCAAATTCCTCACCTCCATACATTACCAATTCCTCACTGCCGATCCCATTATCAGTGGCGAACTCAGCTATCCCAGGAGCTATGGGAATCCTTTCAACCTGAAAATCTACATTGCTCCTGATCGCTAGTCGATACAAAGAACTGGCAAGCCCATCACTAGAATCAATAGATGACGAAAGATATTTCCTAAGATGTATCCCAAATTTTAGTCTAGGTTTGGGAACCATCACGGAGGAGGTAAATTTCGCTTTGATCTGCCTTTTCACCCTTGCATTGTTCAATACTATCATAAGACCAGCGGCAGTTTGTCCAAAGACTCCTGAAGTAACAATTATGTCTCCGGGTTTTGCTCCGCTCTGAGCTGGTATTGCAGAAATTGGAAGATTAGAATGCCCAAACATCGAACAGTCTATGGTAAATTCGTTGCTATGGTTAGTATCGCCACCTATGAAATTAATTCTAAACTCTTTGGAGGCCCTTCTGAATCCATGAGTCAACTCTTTGATAGTGTGTAACGAGATTGATCTGGGAAGTCCTAACGAAAGCATATACGCTGAGGGTACCAAACCTTTTGCTGCAAAATCGCTTACACACGATACTATACTTTTTCTTGCGACTTGCCATGAGGTCATAGATGGAGGAATGTCAGTACTTCCAACAAGCATATCGCACTTTAGGGCGAGTAGGCGAGGTCGGTTCGACTTACCCAAATCGATGAGCGCCACGTCGTCCAGGGGGAAGGGCTGCTCGTGAAGACGAAGCTGGGCGGATAGAATATTAATAATCTGCTGTTCCCTTGATTCTCTCATTGATGGCGAGTACCCTTGCCTTTACGAACTCAAACAAATCATGGGTTTTGTTTCTGGTCGACTCCACTGAAATCCTTAGAATATCCTCCGTATTTGATGGTCTAACTAGAATCCATGAATTCTCATCTAGCAGTGCCTTTACGCCATCGTCGAGGATGGTTTCAGTAGCGATCTTTCGCAGAGGCTCAACTAGTTCGTCGACAATCTTGAATTTCGCTGAATTGGTGACATAAACCTTAGATCTTTCCTGCTTGTAAGTTCGTATGAAGCGAAGATATTCTTCTTGTTTTTCTTCCTCTAAGCTCGAGATCAAGGCGCTTGCTAACAATCCGTCTCTACACATATTAAAGTTGGGAGATATGTAGCCGGCGCTGCTACCTTCGCCTCCTGCATCAGCCCCTGTCTCTATCATTTTACTAACAACGTTTGCCTCTCCTACTTTAGAGTACACGATCTCGCCCCCAGAATATTCAATAAGCTTCTCTAGAGCGAGACTAGTGTCCAAACTCACTACAAATTTCCGGGCACCTTGTTCGATTGCTGCACCAACACACAGTAACAGTGTCGCGTCTGGCTCCATTTTTCTACCGTATCTATCTACTACAACTACTCTGTCTCCATCCAAGTCAAAAGCAAATCCGAGCGCCAATCCGTTCTTCGTTACCAACGATCCTAGCTCATTTAAGTCTTCAACTGTTGGATCGGTTCCTCTTGAGGATATCCCGTACGTATCATTAATACCTAAATATCCATGGCCTAATTCATGAAATAAAGTGTTTATGTATCCAGAAGCGGCGCCACCACCTGGATCTAGTCCTACCCTTTTTTTATGGGAATGATCTCTGTTAGATATAAAGTTCAAAGCGTCATCCACATATGAAGAAGTAATTTGAAATACTGATCCCGGTTTGCATGGCAGATAATCTTTAACATCAAGTATACCTTCTAGGTCCTGCTCAGATATTCCTTTCCCATTCAAGATGAATTTCAGTCCATTCCATTCTATAGGATTATGTGAAGCTGTTATCATAATTCCACCTTTATTTCTCCTTGCTTCCCTGAATGCGATAGGAGTAGGGGCAATATCAAGATAAAATACTTCGACTCCTTGTTCCAACAACGCGGCTAACGTTACAAATGCTAAGATTTGACCTGATGGTCGTGTATCCCTCGAGACAATACAGGAATTTTTGCTCTTTATTAATGTCGCTGCAAAAGATCTCGTGAATCTACTAACATCGGAAGATAGCAGATCCCTTCCATATTGGCCTCTGATTCCTGAAATGGATACTTTCATGATAGAGCTTTATCTATCAACTATTTATTCGTGTTCCAGGTATCAGTTCGTCACAGTTTATAGAGGTGAAGGATTAAATAAAAATGTCCTTGTCATAAATTTAGAGCCCTAGTAGCTCAGCTGGCAGAGCGAGGGTTTCGTAAACCCTAGGCCATGGGTTCAAATCCCATCTAGGGCTCTCATCTCTTAGTATACTCAGTTAATCTTTCTACCTCTCGTAATGGTTACGATAAGTGAAATATTCTAATTTTTATCAATTCTTTGATCTCATTTAGCAATGATCCAATGAACAATGAAATCATACGCATACACTCTCATCTCCTTAATTTGATCTATAGAAGCCTACTTTCAGCAGCATCTCATCGAACTCTACCTCTAGTCGAAATTTAGTGATAGCGGATTTTATGAGTGAAGGGGCATATTCCCTAATATTACCCTATGCGAAAACATATTCATTCCCATTAGTTGGAGTCGTTCCATCTGCCTGGGTCTCATATAGGGATTACTTAGTCTGAAGATGTCGTCATCTCCTGTCGTAAATGTCGGGCATCTTTATCGGCAGAATCTCTACAGATACATTGGGCTCACTATTGGTATTTTGGAGACCAGGAACTTAACTCTAAATCGGATATACCAATATCTGCTTGGTATCCTTTGAAATACACCTATGGATTCTCCTTTCAGTAATATAAGATTTCTTAGTTCAGTGCATCCTCTTCTGTTACCCTTATAGGTATATTAGGCTTGATCTAGTATCATTAATTTGAGAGTTAAAAATAAGTTCCTTCCATCATTTAGACAATTCGGACATCCAGATTCGAAGCATAAATGTGATACAAGGCGATATTAAATTTTACTTATCATGCCCCAATCGTCGTTCATTGACCGTTTCCGAATTATACTATGTGTTATTCTTGCATTCACAGGTTTCCCTACCGTTAAAGAATAACGTCATGAACAACACTCTGATCGAAATTCCAGTGATAAACGATATTAATGTATTACATCTGTTGTGGGATAAATCGCTCTCGGTAAAGGTTAAATCTAGTTCGTTGATTACTGAGACTGTTTGAAATCTAAGAACGTTATTGAAATCGCTTCGTCCAGGATCGCACAGGAGGGATCATCATCGGTAGTTCAAACCAAAAGCAAAACTAAAATCAACTTTAGTAGAAAAGCTGAGTCCGAATTCTTCGTGGATAATTCTGCTTTAGCAGGATTTACAGGAGAGCGAATTTTGTATATGGCAATACGAGAACTTATCGAGAATTCACTCGATTCATGCGAGACCGATCGGATCTTGCCAAAAATTGCAGTATCGCTCAAACTGATAGACCCTCTAAATGATCTGTGGTCGATTTCATGTGAGGATAATGGGATTGGGATCCGTTCGGATAAGGTATCAATTGCTGTCTGTTCATTCCTTACCTCAGGGAAATATGTTGAACAACAACAGCGAGGGTTGTTCGGTGTCGGGTTAAAAATGATAGCAGCGTTTTCTACAAAAGATACGGATCATCCTCTTCGAGTATGGTCAAAATCAACTGAAGAGGCCAGTGAATATTATTTTGAGTTACGCACAGACATCGGCACCAATAAACCAATAGTACTGACAAGACGTGATGTTAAACCTAAGGAATCTATTCTCAGAGGAAACTCCGGTTTTCGAATAGAGGCAGTTTTAAGAGGACGACTTTCCCCCATAACCAAGAATAAGATATATGATTATATTAGTCAGACTAGCATTGTAAATCCCTATGCTGTAATATCCTTTTTCACGGATGATGGAAAGATCACATTTGATAGGCGGACCACTATCATGCCTGAACCTGCCAAGGAGGTTCTTCCACATCCCGCAGACATGGATTTAAAGACACTCAAGAAGGCAATCGGAAATTATGCTCTTCAAAAGACGACGATACAAGGGATACTATGCAATTCTTTTCAAAAGTTATCCTCTGATAAGGCCAGAGAAATCATTAGAAATGCCGGCATTGAAGTAAAACAGGCTGATAAATATAGTGAACATGAGCTTATCAAGATTGTAAATATTTGCAGGCAGACTAAATTTCAATCCCCTAATGTAGACCATCTGAGCCCAATTGGAGAACGAATCTTTACAGTTGGAATGAATACTGAGAGAGCTATCTTTACTAGGAAAGATAGCATAATTTCAGACGACCACTCACAACCAAGAATATCAACAAAAGAGATGAAACCAACACTAACGGGGTATTCGTCCCGTGCATGTATAATTAATAACAGGCCAACGATAGTAGAATGCGGGCTTGCTTATGGGGGTAATCTTTCCTATTTTAAACTCTATCGATTTGCGAACAAGATACCACTACTTTATGATGAAGGATCTGACGTCGCCAGAGAAGTAATTTCAGAGGTAGAACTTAACAAGATGGGTGTATCCAAAAAGCAGGTTAAAGAACAATTCAGCGGTCTCGATTCTCGGTCAGATCGTGCGATAGATCTCTTGCCTATTCACATATTTTTTCATATATGCTCTACAAAGATTCCATACAAGACTGCAGGAAAGGAAAGTATCGCATCAGAAGGTGAACTGAAAAAATACATGAAAGCCTGTCTGAGCGACCTTTACAGGAAGGTAAGTAAGCAGATACGGCGCGAAATGCATTTAAAGGATGCAGAGAACAGGCTCAAATTGTATAAGTATTATATACCTTTGATAGTTAATGCAATTTCAGAATCCATTGACATTAGCGCGGAGGATCTGACCAATAGTTTTTTGACCTTGGTTGATAAACATGTCAAAAGGGAAGCTACTCACCCGCGGACACCTAACACCAAAGTTGAGAGTCCCAAGGCGCCCAAACAGAACCATCATGTTCAAGGACCACATAAAGATTCGAGGACCAAAGAAACATCTCTTGTTGCCAAGTCAAGTAAATCGTTAAAATTGAAACATGTACGCAGTACGCAGGAGAAAATCGAGAATTTCATGGCATCGGAGGAATTGGATTAATCATGGCAGCTATTGACAAACGCCATAAAGAGACGATAGGAAAGATAAAGCTAATCATGAAGGACATTTGCAAGGATGTTCTTTCTGAAAAAAAAATGCCTTCCCTAGACATAACAAAGATTGGTTATGATAACACGGTTTGGTCTGAAGAGAAAAGAATGCTTACGATAGGAACGAAGACGGTCCACATTAGTCCTGATACCACCAAAAAAATCCCAACCTTTTCACAATACATTGTGATGTCTAATGCTGTTAGGAAATTGTTGGATGAAGAAATGGAAAGTACTATTAGAGGGATGTACTACGCTACCCTTAGCACTGTAGGAGATGAAGGGAATAAGCAAAAATTCTGGACAAGCCAAGATGCATCAGACGATGCTATCAAAGCCGTTGAATTATTGACTGGAGTTCCACGGGAAGAGTTTTCTGTTACCTCGAAGCCGAAGGGAATGATTTCTGGCCCCATCCTTCTCCGCGTCGGAGGTGATATAATCGATTGCAATCTAGGAAGTCGCGCAACATCACAGTTGATTCCTACAAATATTATGGACGTCGAGATAGTCGATGTTAAGGCTGACTTTGTTATGGTTGTGGAGAAAGACACTGTTCTGAATAATATTAGAAAATCTGGATTCATTCAAAAATACAATGCCATTTTGATGACTGGGTCTGGGGAGCCTGATAGGGCTACCAGGATGATGGTGAAGACCTTGAATGAAGTGTGGAAAAAACCAGTAGTGGTATTTGCAGATGCAGACCCTTGGGGATTGGGGATAGCATTGCGGTACAAAATTGGCAGTGAATCTTTAAGCTACGATAGCGATAGACTTGTCACTCCAGATGCCAAAGTACTGGGCATGATGTTTTCTGATATATACGACTATAATATTCCTGAAGTCGCTCGACTTGCGGCATCTGAAGAGGATCTGAACAGGGCCGTCGACATGAAAAAGAAGCAATGGCTGAAGGACAAGAAATGGCAAAAAGAATTAAGTCTGTTTCTGAAGAATAAGGAAAAATGTGAACTTGATGCATTCTTTAAGCATGGTTTCAGATATTTAGCTGAAACATACCTTCCTCAAAAACTACGGGAGTCAGGGATCCTATAATAGCCCTTACACAAATAATCAATTTGCTCCTGTGTTGTTCAAAATGTTTTTTTGTTTGAAATGAATTGGACATTCTTTGGAATTCCAAGAGGTGAATGTTTAAGCTGATTCAAAAATTACTGATACCTTCATCCCTACAATTCTATCTACTTGACGAGATTTCAAGAGAAATTCTTCTATACGCATTCAGACAGTGCCTTTGAAACCTTTACCTCACTGCACGAGAGCATATAACAACTAAAATATTTTCCGATGCATGAATAGGTATTAAAATTGTGAGCCTCACTACAGAACGGTCAGATTGGGTGAATATCTGACTGGTCTCAATAATAGTACAATACACAGGTTTCATTATCTGGAAGCCTGTGATAATGCAGTTTCAGATGTTCCTACTATCCCCTAGTAACTTAGGAACAGATACTATAATCTATATCAATCCATTCATTCAATTCTCATCTCTAAGATAATATCATGGCACCTGACTGATCTGTTCTCCAGGTATGAAAGCGGTACAACTTAATCTTATAGGTTTCACGAGATAGTAATACATGGTGAATGGCTTGGATAGTCAGAATATCATAATTTATTCTACTTGCAGTTGCCAGTGGATGTATAGATACTTCTGCCTTGTCGAATTCCTGTGTACCCTGCTACATCAGCTTCAAAGGCTTCTGTCGGAGGCTATAAGGGGCGTCTTAATGCGTCCTTGCGCAAAAGATATCGAGCTGTTCGTAGGCCCATTTGATACCCATGTCTACTATGTAATTTCCTAATCGTGGTCCTTTCTCCGCATTAATCAATATTTTATAGAGCATTTTGAAATATCCCTTTGGCAGCAGTCCTCTTCTCTGCGCGATCGAGAATATCTCAGATTGGATAGTCATAGCAAGTTCATCCTTATCAGTTGTAGTATCTATATTTTTTAGATATTGAATCAGTTCAAGCAATGCTTCTTGTTCTGTCATGGAAACATCGAGGTTTATACTCGCAAGCCTTGATGTTAGGTAGTCATTTGACCAGTTCGATGCCATTTGAATCTTCATAATCAGCGAATTGGTCATTTCCTTTACTAACCCATACTTTACCAATCGATCATACACTTTGTCTACTTGGTTTTCATCTTCTCTGAACAAAAGAGCCTGTTGTGCTAATATTCTGTACGGTACGTGCACGGAAGGGCTTGTGGGAGGCTTCAGTTGGTGAATGTATTCATAAATCCCTCTTAGTTTTGTCCTCTTGGCAGTATTATCCTCTCTAACGACACCAAAGAAAACATCCTCATAGAAATCGTATTCGTCCATCAGATTTGGAACATCATCTACACCTATATGTCGAGTGCCCGAGATGCGTTTGTATAATAACAAGAGGAGAGATTCTGGAGTTCCGTATTTTAACCATGTCTGAGGAGTCAAAACGTTTCCCGACGACTTGCTAATTTTCTTTCCCCCTTTATCCAGGAACATTTCATATTTAATATGCATGGGGTGCGGAAATTGCAAAATCTCATCAGACACCCAATCATTTATTCTAACTGAATCCAAAATATCCTTTCCATACGCCTCAAATCTGATGTCAAACGCCTGCCAACGAGCGGCAAATTCCATCTTCCAAGGCAATTTGCCATTTCCCTCTTCGAGGAATGTTTCGCCATGGTAACCACAACCTTCCACGTGAACATCTCCTATTCTAGTCCCCACACAGTGGTAATCTATCATACGTTTATCAGAAAAATACTCTGTCGATGATGCAACGTATACTCTTCCACAATTATTACAGATGGGAAAGTACGGAAGGGATCGCGCATACTTTTCCTGTCCAACAATTTTGGCTATCTTTTTTCCAATTCTATCATGATTCTTGAGAATCGTGTCGATCTGATCTACAATAAGCCCACTTTTGTAAGTCGTCTGGCCGCTAACATGAGTATATTTTATTCCCAGCCTATCTAAAGCGTCAAGCAGGAGTCCGGTCATATGGGCCCCATATGAAGCATGGCAAGATCCGAATGGATCAGGGATGATTGATACCGGTTTCGCTATGTATGAGGCCAAGTCCTTCGATAAACCAGAAGGGACTTTACGAAGCCCATCCATATCATCTGAATATGCTAGGAGTTGGGAGTCATAACCCATATTTTTTAACGCGATCGCGATGCCGTACGCCCTAACAGCATCCCCTAAACTTCCCAAGTGAGGTATTCCTGATGCCCCGAGGCCACTCTCAACTTTGACTGTGACAAGGCTTCTTTTCAGCATCTTCTCCCTCTCGATCAACTCGTGTGCAACTTTGTCAAGCCATGTTCCTTTTCCTATGAATACTTCTGGATCCAAAAATTTCACTTCAGTAATTTAGTAACATAATGTCCATGCTGATTATAACCTAGCTTTTCATAGTATCTCCTTGTTCCTACCGCACTAATCACTGATAAAGCGTCCACACCAAATTCGAATTTAGCTATTTGCTCTGCTTCGGCCATTAGCAATCTACCTAGGCCTCTATGTTGCCATGAATGATTGTTTGCTTTCCTTCCAACATTGAGCATCTGCCCGTAGACGTGGAGCTCTCTTACAACGGCTACAACTTGAGTGTGGTTATCATCACATACATATGAATAGAGTTCCGAGTCAAAGGATCCAACAACCTTTCTTAATCTGAGAAAACCCAATAAAGCCGAACCATCGTCTGTTTCATAAGACAAGAAAATTTCTTGACCACCTGCTGCCGTATAATCCAGTCTGGTTAACTTTGCGGAATGCTCATCAAAGCTACCTTTGCGCCTTAAGCCTATTTCTCTGCATCTGATGCATTTGCATGTATAACCTTCTGTGGACAATCTTTCTAAGGCTATTTGTCTTAGGTTACCTTCTTTAGGACCAGCTACTATATCCTTTGCTTCTATCTCCCTCTGGATCCTCATTATCCTAATCCATGGAGGTATTCTTTTCTTCAGTTCAACAAGTATTTTTACCATCTCTTCGTCAGTATATGGAGTAAACTGCCCATTACAGTGTAGCTTATGTAATCCAGTATTTCTTAATACCAAAGTGGGGTATATTTTTAGCATGTCAGGTTTGTAACGAGGATCGTACAGAAGCTGGTGTAGGTCTTCTAGGTCTTTTTTAGGAGATGAACCGGGTAGGCCAGGCATCATATGTGCAACTATTTTTAATCCTGCATTCCTTGCAGTTTTGAATGATTCTATTACATCATCTATGCTATGCCCTCGGTTAGTAAATCTAAAAACTTCGTTTCGTAGCGACTGCACTCCAATCTCTACTCTTGTTACTCCCAGGTGCAGCATCGTTTCAATGTGGCTTCGTTTGCAGTAATCAGGTTTTGTTTCGATTGTTAATCCGACACATTTGTGTTTCGATGTTTCATTGGCACTCATAGCTTCCTGCAGGGTGGATGAGCATTTTGGCTTCAAGTCAGAATTTAGTCCATCGTAACAAGCCTTTACAAAATCCTGTTGATACTTTTCTTCCATAAATGGAAAAGTCCCGCCTATTATGATTAGTTCTATCTTGCCAGTATCATGACCATTTATCTCAAGAGTATTCAACTTAGTTGTTATCTGCTCAAAGGGATCGTATGAATGAGCTTGAGCTATTTTAGTGGCAGGTTCAGATCCAACATAACTCAAAGGAGTGTTGAATTCAACCCCGCCTGGGCAATATATGCATCTTCCTTGGGGACATGGGTGAGGCATAGCCATTACGGTTACGACAGTAACACCTGACGCCGTTTTTATCGGCCTTAACTTTAATGTATTTCGCCAAGAACAGTTCTCTGGCAAATATTTCAGGAAATCATGCCTTCGAGGGAGATGTTTCAAATGAAACTCTGACGAAACTTGCCTTAAAATAGTTGGAATGATGGTTAATTTGGATTCGTCCCCTACACATATTCTCTTTGCTATTTCCTTGCAAGCTAGATCGTACTGAAGTGAATATTCTGCCTCTGGGATTTCGATTAGTTTCGACCTGTTCAATGGTGGTGTAACAACCTAGTCGCCTATGGGAATATTAATTGTTGTCTCATTTGAGATTTTGTCTAATTTTGCCATTCTGAACGTAAAGCAATTGAAGCTCTCAAATTCATCATAGCATTGTATGTTTGTTCTGAACTTCACATGAAACCTCCCCGGTTCCGGGCTTCTCTATGATACCGACTTTCAACGCCCTCATTCTGTACTTTTCGAAAGCCGACGTTATAGATTCAATGGAGGCGTGAGGCGCCACTATACACATTCCGATTCCCATATTAAACGTTCTATACATTTCAGCGGATCCAATCTTCCCTTGAACCTGTATCAATTTGAAAATCTCTGGCGGATCAGGCATACTTTTTAATCGATAGTTAACCTTATCGTTAATTCTACGTAATTTCGTAAATGAACCACCTGTTATATGTGCAATGCCATGGACCTCGACACCCGAACTCAACAAATCGATCATTGGCCTTACGTAAATCCTCGTTGGCGTGAGTAGCTCATCGCCCAATGATCTTTCTAAATTTCCTGCTCTTTTTTGAAAATTGTGTTTTGATAAAGCTTTCCTTGCTAGAGTGAAGCCATTTGAATGCATGCCACTGCTTTCCACTCCCAATATAATATCTCCTTTCACAATCCTATTTCCTAAAACAAGTTCGGATCTTTTTTTGACAAACCCTAACGCCGTTCCTGAAAGTTCAATAGAATTCTGGTTGTTACCATTTGATAGCAAGCCCGGTACTATAGCTGTTTCACCGCCTACAATTGCAACCCCTGCTTCTTCTCCTGCCTTTACGAGGCCTTCAGCTAATCTACGGAGTATATACGGATCTGGATTCGCAATAGCTATATAGTCCACGAAGGCAAAGGGAGTACTCCCCACGCAGATAAGGTCATTTACGTTCATAGCTACACAATCTTTACCAACTGTGCTGAAGTCGTTCATCGCCTGAGCAATTAATAACTTCGTGCCTACCCCGTCGCAATGAAGAGCCAATATACAGGATCCGATATCGACCAATCCCGCGTAGTGACCGAAACCGGACACGACTTCCCCCTTATTTGGATTCTTGTGGGTTCGTTGAATGAGGCGGCCAATTAGATGGTGTGCAAAGTCGACCTGTTTGATATCTACTCCAGACTTTGCATATGTTAATCCTTTACGACGCATTCAAAAGTCTATAATTAGGAACTCTTATTAAGTTTCAGATAGGTCCACTTTTTCGTGAGGATTTATCCGGACTAATTAGCTCTTCATTGTGACCCTGAGATAGTTACATTTTGGAGCGGATGTATTTTAGTAACTCCTATGACAAAAGTGCTGGTATTAGGCAAAACAGTTCTTTCATCACTAGTATTAAATAACACTATATCTGTAATTACAGGCGTATAGCTATTTCTTGTAGAGTTTTGTTGGATATCAAAGTTATAAAGACACATGTAGCCTGGCCTAGAAAGATCTTTCTCGATACTCAAGTTGGCAGGCTGTAATTTTGGTATTTGACCTACTAGCAACCTTAGATGGGTACTGGTATCTGAATCACAAGGAAGTTTAGCCGATACGGATCCCTCAGCTATGGCAAAAGGATATGTCTCGTAAAGATGAATGAAATCTTTTGCGGGTATTATTTGATGTGAAAGTATTATGTTCTCTCCCCTCGAATATAAGTCTGCCCCATTATCATCGAGACTTGTGTCAGAAGTATTGGTGTTTCTTACCTTGTCTAGGACTGAATCCATCAAATTGTCTGGTGATCCGATGGATTCTAACAGTCCCTCTGGGTCATTTGCCATATCGGGTGACCTAAGATTAGTTCCGTCATCTAGTTGCGCTATCCCGTCGAAAGGCACATCGATATCAGTCTCTATTAAGGGAACAAGCGAGAAAATTAAACCACTAAGGGCAAGGTGTGCAATGGCATACCGAAATCTCAGAATATTCATATGTGCTAAAAAAGCGTAAAACTTTCTACAAAAGGCGCGATGTCATTTTTTTTTGATTATTACATGATAGTATTTCCCTTGGGTGCGGCTTTGAGATCTGACCCATCAGTATGAGACTAGTGCTCTTTAATGCTTCGATGCATATGGGCACATTGGAATACATAGAAGTGAAGGGCTATAGGGGGGAGGCCTGAATGCAAGAGTTCCTATCATTCATTTCAAGTATGGACTTCGCGGATACGACATAAGTAACACGGCCACTACCATTCTTCTTTGAAGATATATTGATCTTAACGCAGTAATATTCATGTTTGAGGGAACTCAAAAATTCGTATTCGTGTTCGAGAATCGGTGCAAATTGAAGGGCAGTTTGAAATTATCTAAATTAATTAGTTTCAGCATGTGGCGTTGTCAATCGGATAATTTGTTAGAAGGTATATAAGCATATGTGAGTATTCTCCTCCAATTGAATGATTATCGAGCATGTAGGATATGTGGATGCAGCGACCATACATGGATAGGATGTATAACGCATTGGGTGAAGCATACGAGAGGAAGAGATGGTTTTTGTGTTCAAAGGGACTAATGAGAAGCGAAGATAGTCACTTAATCTCATACAAGGCTATCGACAATTTTACTGCGAATCTTTCGTCAGTATTTTGAGCGATTGGAATCACATATTTTTCGGTTTCTTCCCTATACCTAAATGCCTTTTCACGCTGACTAACAGTTCTCATATACCTAGCGTTGTCTAGCCTATCTGCTAGCATTACATACCTAGTAGTCTTAGAACTAGACGCAATTTTCTCAAAATAGGTCTCAAGATGTTCAACCCTTCTATCATCCGGGGAATTGCGAGATAGTGTAATTATGATATCACCTACACCCTTACCAAAGTCAGTTAACAGCTTTGTCGAATCGTAACTTGGATCTCTCGTCTTCTCGAAGACATCGTGCAAAAGAGCCGCGCATAATGCATTGATATCTCGACAACAAATCTCTTCACTTAAGATGAGCGACACTCTTAGGCAATGATTAATGTATGGATCATTTTTATTGTTGTTTCTAGAAAGACCGGCGTGTAGATTGAATGCTACACTGAACGCTTTCGTCAACTTGTATATGTCATCAGGAGAATTTTCAAATGGCCTCATTAGTTTAGACAAGCCTACTTTCGTGAATTCATTCAAGTAATTATCCATAATTATCTGATCTACACAAATGTCAACCCCGTATGATATTATCATTGTTGCGGACCAAGTCAACTAATTGTACAGGTTCTATCAATTCAATTGACCACACAAAGACAGTAATCTATTCTGCCTTTAATCTAGCGAGTTCTTCGAACGCCTCATCTAATTCTTTCAGTATCTTAATTCGAAATCGGGAAAATTTATCGTCTTCTGACAGCAAATTGAACATTATAGCTTCTTCGTGGCTCAATTCGTCCCTATGAGTTAAACCCTTTTTTTTAAATATGCTCAAATAGTGGGAATATAATCGTGTTAATCTGACTCCAAGATAGAATGCGAGTGCTTTAATATCTAATTCAAGTAATTTTGAATACCTCTCTTTTTCTTCAGATATCTTTGAAGATCTTATTATTTCGATAGTACGTTTGGTGGTAACGCAGCATTTATGCAAGTACTCTGATATTATAGTCAGAACTGTTGGACTCCAATTTTTCACAGTATTTTCATTAATATATTGGAATAATAATAGCCTTAGGATAATATTTTCACAGTATTTCGAGAGTAGAAAGACAGTAAAAATCTGTTTTTCACTCAAAATGTAGAATAAACCACAAGTGGTTAATGCGTAGTTTCGGTCACCTTTCCTGAATCTATTGCCGTGAACTACCTCTATTAGGTTCCGGTCGAGAAGAGTAGCAAGGTGCTTTTCATCCTCAGAGTCTATTGGTGGCTGCTTTTTGAACCATAAATACGAATGAATGCCTTCATTCCTATTATATAATTCAATGATCTTTAGCAATAACGATTTTTCTGGGTCATTCAGCTCAGCCGGAGTACACAGGATCAATTGGGATATGTACTCAGCATAACTCATTTTATTGGATCGTATAAAACTTAACTTGCTATATATAGCGATCTTATAACCCCTATGTAGAGTAGTCTAGTATGCATGAAATTGAGATTTGTGTGTTTTCAGCTTTCTGAACGTGGAAAATGTATCAAAACATTTGTCGCATCTCCACTGATTTGCTCTAGCATCTTCATATCGAATATGGTTTTCTGATTCGGTGTTATACATGCCTAATTGTACGTCGTAATTTATCGGATTATAATTAATCCTATACTTTAATTTCGTCAGGTTGACCCTCAACGTTTGATGCGTAAAGTTACAAGATTTAAAGATGGTAGTTAGCTTAATGATTACATTTGCAAAATGAAATTTATCATGATACAAGCTTAATCAAGCCTCAAAGCACTTTGATATTGGCTTTTTAACAATCTAAACGCTGAAGGATCTGAGATATGGAGCGTCATGGCCGAGACGAGACTACTATTTTTGCCGGTATTCATTGCTAAATTGTAAATCACCATCATACTTTCATTACTTTGGCAAGAGGATCACAACACTACTACACTATCTCAATTCTTAAGAACACCAGAAACAAGCTGATTTCTTTCGATTTGCCAGATCGCAATTACTAGATATTCCTGAGCGGGTCTTCGTATTCACCACTAATCTTCTGATGATTGGTGTTCATTTCCTGCCTATCCCATACCCCTTCCTAATTATTGAATATTGAGTGATGCCAATCGCTACCTGC
>k87-394676_pt1 | contig 21660 bp, 22 predicted proteins | sample MGYA00084034_6733716 | MGnify analysis MGYA00084034
TAGATAATACTCTGCGCAAACATTCAAAGCTTGCACCATACTCGCATCAGTTACTCTCAACATCTCGTCAGTGCACCATTCTATCAGTTTAGCTTGTTGCTGTGTAACACGGATAGTGGTTGCGAGAAGCATATTCGATCCCAAGAGGCTCACGACGATAGTTAGAAAAAGTATGGAGTAGATTATCTTTATTAGTGTCATCCAACAAAGTCTGATACATGACGTGTTATTAATTCCCTCCGGATCCCAACCGCCTTGTGGAGATTGTAACAACGTTTTGGAAATGAAGAAACTGTGTGACGATTTCTGCAAGTAGTTAGTGGATCCCCTTAGTACATGATATGACTTCATCATGGAAGTTAGGTCAACTCAGTGTCTGATGCTTGTCCATTTCATAGTAATAGGTGACAGTCAGCCTGAAGTAGCAGAGGACGAGCCAGAACAGGTTGAAATTGATGAACCAAGACAGCAGTCATCTGAGGGAGACGGTTCACAAGATAATGGTAACAACGATGATGACTAGACCGTATTCGGGAAGAGATAGATAGAATAATAGCCTTTTTGGTTACCAATTGGACCCCATAAAACCGACCTTGTAACTAGGTAACTTCTATATAAGGTATTGGCGTATTAACGACCGTCAGTTAATTAACTGGTTATTGCATATACAGGAAGTACATATATTATGCCAGTAGCATATGTGTTGGTCACGTGTGAAATCGGCTTTGAGGACAAAGCCATGGAACAAATAGCGAAACTACCCTGCGTAGAAGAGGTAAATCGAGTTACAGGTGTCTATGACATAGTTGTAAAGCTAGCCGGGAGCGATTTGGATCTATTAAGAGAAGTTATTGGGAAGGACATGGTAAAAATTAGGGAAATCTCATTCACGCACACATTAATGGCTGATCAAGTTGCATAAAATGTGAAATTAATCTCAATCATTGGAGGTCGCATCAGGTTTTAAGCCGTCAGTTATCATTTTTATGTAGAAACCAATAATCATTTTAATTTCATAATGCTATTGCGGTATGCTGAGCCCTATTGTCACCACGAGCTATTAAGAAAATCAGAGTCAAGTCGAGTCTTGTCAAATATTGTAGAATCTATCTTGAATCAGTTTACTTCGGACATCAAGGAAATCTGCATGAAGGTTGTCGATAGAACCAAGCCAGCTATTACATAATCTACATTAGAAAACAAAATTACTATTCTGGTACTTATATACCTGGTCCTGATTAAGGACCTATTCATATGAATAGTATATTTTGGGTCGTTAATAACAATACTATAACACTGTGCCAGTAGCGATTCAAGAAGAACGCTAATTCTACGAGTCATCTGACAACGGATCCGAGGCAGCATTGACCATAGTTCCATCTGAAAGTGAGGTTGATCATTGCCTGGTACGAAATAGAACGAGGTGTAGTCAGGACAGAAACAATTCCCTGTTTTTATTCGAATCATTCGTATCTGAAAGTCTCTTGTGAAATGAAGTGTGAAAATGGAAGTGTTCATTCAATGAATCCATTAATGATTAATCGATCAATGATGACCATAAAGATAATAATAGATCCCTGAGCCCAGCAACACTGCAATTTGTCTCCTTTTTTTTCTAATTGACCTAATGGGTATAAAGTTGAGCTCTTTGAGAATATAACAAAAGTAAGTATCCTAATACAAATGAAACACAAATTACGATGTCGTTTATGCTAGCTGATAGCGTTTTATACCTTCTTACCTGATCATTATGCAGGTCTAAATTGCAAATAATATCCTTATTTTGAAACTAAAGGCGAGTAAGCTATTTTACTTAGTAAATTCTTAAATTAGACACTGCGTTAAACCGAGGCTAAACTTTGTTCAATATTCTTAAGTATAATAGGGCGGCTCGGCTTCTTGCCCCCATTATCATAATAATAATTCCTATTTCTATATTATCTATTAATTATTTACCCGCGTTAGTTCAAATCTACAATGAATTGTCCCAAGCCCCTCTTATTTATCAGAGCGATGATAATGATTTAAGAATTGAACTCTTTACCGATGGCTTAGCCAAACCTACTAGCATGACATTTGTAGATAATGATACAATTCTGGTCCTCGAAAAGGATACTGGAACGGTTCGAGTAGTAAGCAACGGAACACTTGAAAAAGATCCTGTACTAAGTGTAACAGTCGATGCTAAAGCAGAACGTGGCTTACTTGGAATCGATATACTCAAGAGGAATTTTGGACAAACCAAAATTGATGATTATGTCTTTATTTACTTTACTGAGGACATGAACAAAAATACCGGAGAAGAAAGTGTCAGGAATAGAATTTATAGATATAATTGGAATGGAACAAATCTTTTTAATCCAGTCCTTCTGTTAGATTTACCCGGAGAACCTGGTCCTTACCATAATGGAGGCAAGATTAAGATTGGTCCCGACCAACAACTATATGTAGTGATTGGTGATCTCACCAGCCCTTCTACTATACTACAAAATCATGTAATTGACAGAGATGCGACTCCAAATAATACGTCAGTAATCTTACGCATCAATCCTGTGGATGGACGTCCGTCATCAGGTAATCCATTCCAAAACCAGGCTCAAAATAATCTTGTTCGTCTTCCCAATCTGGATTATTATTATGCCTATGGGATCAGGAATAGCTTTGGTATATCATTTGATCCTATCACTGGAAATCTTTGGGATACGGAGAATGGAGAAGGTAAGTTTGACGAAACTAATTTAGTGAAACCCGGATTTAATAGCGGTTGGTACAAGATTATGGGGCCGGTATCCAGGAACAAGAACTTCAGCGAAAATGACCTAGTAATGTTAAAGAATTCGTATTATTCTGATCCGAAATTTAGTTGGTTCAAACCAATCGGCGTCACTGATCTAGAATTCTATAATTCAACTACACTTGGGGCTAAATTTTCAAACAACATATTTATTGGTGATATAAACGCCGGTGACTTGTATTTTTTCAAGATAGATGACAACAGATCTGGAGTTAGAATTGATCCCCTTACTTTAGGTCATACCGATCTGTCCGATTCAGTCGCTGATCTCCAAGATGATCTATCGCCTGTACTTTTTGCTAGGGGATTTAGCGGTAGAATCACTGACGTTGAGACCGGTCCAGATGGTTACCTGTACATTCTAACCTATTCAGATGGACGTATGTATAGAATAGTAAAGTAGCCGTATGGGATCCTCTATTAGTATATTTTGAGAGTATGATATGCCGGTTGATGCAAGTCATAAAAACCACAGACAATTCAAACACAATATCAAAATACATCGAGGCAATGCAAATAGAAGTTAGTCCAAGTCAAAAATACAAGGATCTTATAGTTGGAATAATAACCAAGTTATGCTGAAAGAACATATACTGAGACAACATGCGGGTTGGTCAGGGCGTTCGCAAGTGCACTTGAAATAGGTGTATTATTTCGGCAATGAATCATCAAAGTCTATTCTTCAGGAGTACGGTATATTACCAAAGGACAATGAAGAAATGGACGTACTAAGACCTAAACAATGTCCTAATTGTGGTGAATTTAATCGACCTGACCAAAAGTTTTGAGCTAAATGTAAATTAGTCTTAACTATAGAAGCATTTCAAGACACACTCGAAGAACAAAAGAAGAAAGATTAACGGATTGAAGAATTACTGGAGTGGAAGAAACAGGTACAGGTTTACTTAGTGACCCTGAGCAGTTCGCAAAGACAATTACAGAAAATCAAAGATAATGGTTATCTGACTGGTTTACTATGCACCCCAGCCTTCTTTCTTAAATCATTAAGTATATCCATTGCCTGCTCTGGATTTATCCTTAAAGAGTCTGTAATTTCACTAGTTTTGGAACCCGGATGCTTATAGATACATTCTTCTATCCTTCTCTTTGCTTCATCAGGTTCAAGTGTATGATATTTCATTTCTATTAGTCAGTTCTTACTTACTTTTTACACTTTTCCATATGAATCATATTATCGTATGAAACAAAGGACGACTGAATAATTCCTACCGGATAAATGGATAGATGAGGATAGGGTAAACTATTTGTTAATATTATATTATTGTCTTTTCTGACCCCTTCCAAACGTAACCGAAGAGATCCTGACACCGCTTACAAAAAGAAAGGCTGCTACTTATGAAACCACTTTTAAAGTCAAGACTGCCTCTCAGATCAGGCAGAAGTAGACCAGCTACTTTTTCATTTAATGCAATTCCAGCTATTATTTCACGTGAAAACCCAATCTCAATTCTTGTGTCCACATTTTTGGCATAAGAGCGAAGGTCTTGCCAATCAATTTTATTGCCTATAGGAAGTATTATTCGCCATATTAGACTTCTATTTTTATCTCTTTCTATATCAAAGACGATATCGCTATCGATAAGAGAATGATCAGACATTAGCAAAACAAACTTGTCTGCTTCACTTATAACTTGTTGTGTAAAAGATAAGACTAAGCCAACCTTCGCATTATATTGATGCTCCTTTAGTTCTCCTATTCTTTCAATGAATTCTTCGGGATGCGAGGAGATGTTATGTGTAAGGAGATATTCTTTATTTTCTGATAAAAATTCCATTGAGGGAAGGAGCTTGGTAACAAGTTTACCAAGTGTGGTAAGTGCGTAATATCCATTAGATGGATTTTTCTCTACAAAGTTTTGCTCTCTTAGCCTGGCCACATGTTTTGAGGCTTCTTGAATTGAAGAATCCAATCTTTGAGCAATATCACTTAATCTATACTCCTTTTCTTCTCTCAAACAGGATAGCACTTGTAACCTGTCTGTGCTAGCCAGAACAAAAAGCAATTCTGCGAGGGATTCCAACCTTAAACCCTCAACGCCTAGGTTGATATTTAACGATTGTGTTGAGAAGACAATATTAAATATCTTTCATATGGGTATTTATGAAAAATTTAGAAGCAAACTATGAAAAAAACATTGGTGCAACTAGCAAAACTGCGGCAACTGCAGCTCTAATGCTGTTAGTGTCTGTTACAATAGTATCGCTATTCTCGTTATCAAACATCATCATTCCAGATACAGCACATCAATTAGTAGTAGCCGAAGACGCTCAGCTGGGTGTGAATAGTGTCGAACAAATAAACTTCAGCTCCCCATTTAGTAATTCCTTTAGTTTAGGAACTCCCTTTTTAGTTGAATACGATAACACAACAAGTCTAAAAGCAATCAAAAATGCTGATCCAAAGAGCTTTGATCTTACATTCGAAGGTTATGGGACTGTTAACGGTTTAAGATACAAGGATAATGGAACAGGAATTTACCTTACCAATCCGGTTGACGGAAGCGTTTATCAAAAGGGAGTTATTGAGCTAAAAACAGATAGTGACGCAATTGAAACTACATACGAATCTATCAGTAGAACAAGTGATAATGGCATTGTATTAGATAATGGTATAATGATCTTTAACGCGTCGTCATCCAATGGTGGAGACTTATCGTTTCTGAACAATACAATGGCTGCATACAAAGATATCATAGATCTTAGAAGAGGTAATCTAACTACTATGGCATGGGAATGGAAATAGAACTATATTCCACCCAATCCAGTAACAATTGTATGTCTCCTCAGGGGCAGCAATTCTTTTTTCAATATCCATGTTATATTTTTACTTTAAGTGTATCTATTGGCAGAATCGATAGTCATTCAATTTTATACGATTGTACTGTTGGATTACTAATAATATCTCATAAGCAGTTTTGCCAATCCATTCAATCCATTCATTATCATCGTCGGTAAAATCAATCACTAATTTCTCTTTGTCTTCACTTTTGCGTATGTCAGACTGTGTCATAATAGCTATTTCCATTCCATGTTTGCTTTTATTTCTCGCTTCCAGGACATACCATGCTTTTCCAGACCATAAAGCGCAATATCAGCTGGCCCAGGATAGCCTGGTAGATCTGGATGATGAGTTACGAGGTGTCTTTCGTATCCATCAACTGAGCCAAAGTCATTCTGGTTACAATAATAATATTTTGGCGGAATGCTGCTCATGTTTTAATGTCCGTCCCAATATATCTAACCATTATGATAGGAGTAACCGAAGACCTAGAATTATTATTTTTCTTCATCTGCTGATTCGCTTTGACCTTTTTGATCTGTATCCACTTTTGTCTCTCGGGCACCCTTCCTAGGAAGAAGTGCTTCTTCTGTATCACTTAGTTTTGACTTAGTAAATCTAATGAGTGCTCGGATAACCTTGTCTGTAACTAGCCCTATGGAAAAAATTACTACCGCCGCCCCACTATTGGTTTGACTTTGTACGTTTATGTTCTTATTTCCTGCGTTGCCTCCGGAGACACCCCTGACGCAGGCCCCACAAAACCAAATGGCTTTTGCTTGGTGTTGTGGTGTAGTAACTGTGCTTATAACACCAACTGACAGGATTGTTGCAACTAACAGATAAACCTCTACAACCTTTGTTTTGTTCTTCATAAAAGAGTAGGCATACAGATCATATAAAAAACTGTTACATCTGTTGGATACATAAGTACCCTGCATATGGATGAATATACATATGTATATCATGAGGTGGTATATTCACCTTAGGAGAATTAGTGTTTTTCTTAAGAATTCCTCATCAAAGAACTCTAACATTCTTTTTTTCACCCCCGATTTAGTAACAGTATTGCAGATATTCATCTTGTCACTTTTCGACTTCCTACCTCAAGTACTATTAGCTGACATGTACTAAGAATTAACCTGTTAGTAGTGAATTACGTACATGTGCCGGAAAAAGGTCATCTAAGGGGAAGTAGTGCGAGTATTTCAGATGCCAAATAAGACAGGAATGGCATCCCTGCCATTGGGAAAAAGTGAGACTGATCCAATAGGACGGAAAAAACATAAAGCATTAACGAAACTGAGAAAAAACTTAATAACATGCCTTTGTATAGGCATACGTCTTGTGTGCAATCCTCCAAGAATCTGAAAGAGGCAGTTTGCTGAGATGCAAGTGTTTTGCGTTTGTACAGCCATTTGGAAGTACCATTATTTGTATCAACAATAGTGAGACTTGGAAGTTCAATAATTGTAGTAATTTGAGGATGTCATGGGAATCATTAAGTCTCTTGTGAGTAACGTTCGTTCAATTCCTTTTTCATCGTGGAAAATACTCTTTATTCTCTCATCGATCTATGCTCTCGTGGCATGCGCGGAGACTATGATTATTCCTGCGATCCCCGATATTATTGATGACTTTGATGTTCAGTATGATGATTCTGCATGGATTTTGAATGCATTCTTTATTAGTGGAGCTGTAATAACCCCTATTACTGGCCAACTATCCGATGTTTACGGTAAGAAACTGATATTATTGATTATCATATCCATTTATGTTTCAGGTGTTATACTGGGGGGCGTTTCAAATAGTTGGCTAATCTTTCTTGTGGCAAGAGCACTTCAAGGCATAGGACTTTCTATGACCATCGTTGCTTATGCAGCAATTGCTGTTACCCTTCCAAGAGATAAAATAGTGGTCGGACAGGGATTCATGATAACAATGGCCGCTGTTGGTGGAGTAATAGGTCTATCCCTGGGAGGATATACCATTGAGAGCTATGGATGGCATTCCACTTTCTTTTTCATAGTCCCAGTAGCAATCATCTTGATAATACTGATATCCAAGTATATAAAAAATGACAATGATAATAGTAAGGGTAGGGATCCTCATGTAAATCTTGATGTTAGGCAACCCAGCTCGTCATCTTCACATTCGCAATTACACTCATCTTCATCTTCTTCCTTTGAGACATCTTCTTCGCCTAAGATGAGTATTGATCTCAGTGGTACTCTAACATTGAGTATTACCGTAGTCTTCCTCTTGATTATCATGTCGAATTTTGAAGCAGCAGTACTTACTTCTCCATCAATTACTTCGCTATCTTCCTCTTCTGGTGCCAATGTTGCACCACCGCAGCCGTTAACTTCATCAGGAATATCTCCTTCCCCGACTTCATCCCATCAATCTCAGTCGATTAACGTACATTCACTACAGATTCCTTTTCTTATAATTGCAATAACCGCCGCGATAGCATTTATCCTAATTGAGAGAAATAAGAACAATAGATTACGAGGCGTATTAGAGCGAGCTACCGTTGCCCCTGCCACCAATACCACGACAACTGCGCAGTCAGACACCAGATCACTATCGATGTCGTCTCCTTCAATACCAACTTCATTAAGTGCAACGTCAAAGACAAATAGCGCTACTGGAGCAGGTCTTCCCAAGTCAGATAGTTCACAAATTCATCCCGTTATTGATCTCCGCCTATTCACCAATGGCCGCGATGCGTTTGTCATCGCCATTATGATTCTGGCTATCTCAAGCTTCCTGTTTAATTCGATCCTTCAAGTTATTCCCATCCTATCAAGGAACCCTGAACCGTTCGGATATGGAAAGAGTGCTATAGAAACTGCACAGCTAATGTTACCACTAGCCATCAGCTCCGTAATAATTGGTCCCACTTCAGGGTTTGTGATATCAAAAATATATTTAATGAGATCTGTCATTATTGGGTCTGTCATGATGTTCATAGCATTTAGCACGATGACGATGTTTTTCTTGGATGAATCAATGGTTTCTACATCCTTGGCAATATTCAATATAGGTTACCTATTCTCCACCGTTACTGCTCTCAATATAGTAGTACTCTCAACTCCAAAATTCCTTAAACGTGTGGTGGGATGTATAGGTCCTGCCATAGCAGCCACCTATATGCATACTCATTTATCACCGATTGTTTCAATTGATGGTGTTGTTGATTACATTCCGTCACTCCAATCATATTTTGGAATCTTTCTGTATATGGTCTTGCTTTCTGCGGCGGGGGTTGGATTAGCTGTCCTTTTGTCAATGAGGTCCCCGAGGTGTCAGCTAAATTCACTTGAGCAGCGTGGGAGTATTGGACAATCAAGTAAAGCATTAATAGATGAAATTAGCACGTGGAACTTTGTTACAGTAAAATCACACAGGTATGGAGGGGTAGAATTTCGTGCAAGAGGAAAGAATACCCTTGGACATGTGCATGGTGACAACCTAGTAGATCTGCCCTTATCGCCTGAAATAAGAGACAGGATTAGGAAAGAAGCAATGTTGATCGCAGATGGCGATAGCCTCAATGATGTTAGGGATTATAACAAGGACCCGGTTGCGGCCACACCAACCTTGGCTCCACCAGGAGCGTCAACAGTAGCTTCCTTGCCGCCATACTCTGTGTACAAAGAATCAGGTTGGGTATGCTTCTGCCCTCGTCAAGAATCAGGAGATATTTCCATGATGATCTACTACTTCAGGCAGAGATATGACATGATACTAGCCAGAAAGAGTATTGTAAGGCGTATGATTCCATTCTAAATTTCTGTTCATATCATGATCTAGCAAGTTATTTTTACATTAGCCCAACGATGATTGACCTGATGCCACCAGCTATTTTGAAGGGTTGGTTGACTGGCCACTTATAGTAACTATCAAGTAGCTTAATTGATATAACTTCATCGTCAGTCGGAAGTTTATCTACAAATCCTCGCCATGTCTCAATTTCTCTGGCAAGTACATCTTCATCTGGGAATATGTTAATTGGTACACTCTCATTCTATAACTCGGTTTTCGCCGTTTCAATATCCCTCTCACGCTGCAGGTAAATCTCGTCCCACCAATGATATGCTTTCTTCTCATCAAACACATACAATGACCGGCTAAATCCAAACACGGATAGCACTGCTTCTGCAGAATCGGGAAGCATCTACGAATTACGAAACCATAAAGTACTGTCTTCCAAGCTGGAGTATGTGTGCCTAATAAGTGGCGATGCAGCTAACTATACTCTCGATCCCTTACCCATTTTTATACCTACGAAATATACTATTACGTATGAGTAGATCCAATTCAATGAATGACAGTCTCGTTTCGCATATTCTCTATAGGGTTCCCAAGAAAAATCATGATGCAATGTTGCAGCTCTGCAAAGAAGCCTACGAAATGTTAAAGCAGCATGGTATTCTACACTATGAAGTTTTCAAGCTAAGCAATACTGATGCGCCAATGGATGGGTTTGATAACATTGCTAATACTATTTCAGCTAATCAAGACGAGGAAGTGTGGGTCGAGTCAATTTATTACAAAGATCGCCAGCACATGAACGAAGTAATGTCAAAGTTGGAAAAAGACGAAAGAATGGGCGAATCGATGAAACAATCTATGGCCCTACTACCTCCTGGGACTAAGTTCATCATGGGGGAATTCGAACGTCTCAGCGTCTAGGCAGGCGAAAGCTTAGACTATACTAGAAAATCAGTTGTGTTTAAAAGACAAATGCTTGAGAGGAATCACCCACAACATGTTATGAAAAGCGTCACCAGTTGTAAGATAGATCTATCATTGCACAATCATTAGAATACTATTATTCGTGATACTGTGAATTATTGTGCCTTGATTTCTAGTTGGTAACTTAAAACTCCCTAACTTTCTTCCTTTTTGTCTGTAGATGCTTCTATAGTCTTCTGCTTTTCATTGTTAAGTTCATCGAGAGTCATAGAATCTGCTGAGATTATAATACTGCTATTTGCCTCCAGATTTCCTTGAATAGATATGACCGCATACTGTGAATTTCTCAAGATATCAATAATAGAGTCACAGTTAGACGTACTGATTCAAGTAGTTGGAGTACTAATTCTTCTAGTAGAACCACAGAACCGTAATCATCAATGTCAAGCTTAGTTACATTAATCGTTTTATTGTCATTACAAACACCATTTACTTTGGTGCAATACTTTATTGATATTTTTAGAAGATAATTCTAATGTAAGGGTTCAAACACAGTTCTCATTAGAAGTTATGCAAGGGACTACGGAAAGACAGTAAGACACGACTTCTTAGACGAAAAGCTAAGTGACTTACCACTAATGAGAACAGATTGCAGCAGCCACTATTTGTCATCATTAACTTTAGAAGTAAATACAACCTGATATTAAAACGCAATCACAAAGTAGTATCAATGCACCAAATAAGGATAAACCCTATCGAGTGCATAAGGACGTGTGTCGAGTTAAGGCCGGCTACAATGTGGACATTTAGGATTTGGATAAGAACGTCACAAGTTATTCTTACATACTAGACGACATACGATTATCGTTACCTTGTTTGAAGTAGTAATTAGCAATGCCAATTCAACATGTCAACCATCCCCGCCAGCCAATATGGGAATACCATATGGTCAAGATGCACGTAAGAAAATCCGTATCAGTCGCAAGACAGTTGATATTGGTAAGTGGAACCTAGGTAGGAAACATGGTGAGGAAACGAGGAAACGAATGACTGAAGGACAATTGCGACAGTTAGTAAGATTGAAAGAGTAAGTGGTCGATTGGATTTATTCTCGATTCTAGATAGGTAACCTTAAGAGTGTGCGTTATACTTATATGATTAGGAGAAGTAGGATTGTATATCATAGTAATGGTGGGAAAGTTGATACATTCCCACGATAGACGGCAACCGCGAATTTGATATTAACACACTTTCAGGTCTGGAACTAGCAAAGTTTGTCCTGTTAAGACTTGTAAATGATCACGACAGCATTGAGAATATAGCAGAGAAATTTGATAATGATAAACGATTGATTTCAGAAGTGGTTAAGTTTCTTAACGATATACGTTGGATTAAGCAGGACGTGAATGGGGAATACAAAATTACAACGAAGGGTAAAAATAATATGATCACACGTCAAGAACCATTAGTAAATTTAGGTAGGTAGGATAACTTGACAGTAATATGATAATACAAGATGGGTGGCTAAAATCCGGAGTGGATTTGGATCGAAACCAGCCGCATTACCTTATGTTTGGATTCAATATAAAAATACACAATATTGTATAATAGAGGCTCACAGACGCAGGAGTAGAAGGCCAGGAGTGAAGCAGATATCAAGGAATGCCCTGACACACCATTTCCTATATCAACAGCAAGTTTCAACGTTTGCAGCATAAGCTACAGTTTCTAACACAGGGATAGAATTTTATTATAAGAAGAATTGATTGAATAGTTGTTTCATTGGTTAATCATTTAAACAAATTTAACCTGCTATAAAGTTAAGTCAGTTTGTTATGAACTGAATAATTTCACATGGGTGGTCGTCGATACCCTTCAACCAGATAGTATCTACCTTCGATAATTTTCGAATAAAAATAATACGGTAGCACAGTCTCACAATATGCAACCATCTTAAACCAAAGTTCAGATAGGACGACCAATCTTTTCCCGATTCAATCTATGGGTCGGCTTCCACTTTAACTTATCCGTTAAATTACTCATGTATTGACTAATGTATGTTGCTTGTAAAAAGTCAAAAAAATACTTATTGAAATCTGCATGTTCTTTCTTAGATCTTTTATATAATATGTTGTGCAAAACCATGCAGGTAGCAAAGTCATGATTTGCTGCCGATTCCAACCCAAGGTAACTCCAAGTCGAGGCGTATGCATTAAAGGCAGGTAGATACTTAGGGTTTAACTAGAATTTTTCCCTAGTCATTCTACTACCTGCCTTGTAAATAACCATGTTCTGGAATATTTTTTATACAACAATGTGAACCCTAAAAAGGGTTGTAAATCTGCGCATAGGGTAGTAGCGATCAGCCGACAAATTCTCGGTCGCACTACCTTTTTTAACCGTTGTATTAAAATGTTAAGCAAAATTACATAGCAATACCAATAGATTACAACAGTTATGGGCATATTTCTGTTACTAGTTAACAACCAACAAAGTTTTGAGCGTGAAAGGGGTCAAAATATCGTCATTCTGTTTGATAACACACGGATCGTAATGTCAAGTAGAGGACTCCATATATTGGATATATTGAATAGTAAAGTAACTTGGTATCAAATTAGCAAAAGAATTATTTTTTTTGCGTATTCCATTCAATACCTAGCTATATAACCAATAGAACTAGACAAATATTGTAGTTAATCGTTACAATTACCTCAACCACACGCAGTCCAACAAAATCGTGAAACTCCTCTTCAATTATACTGTGTTTTGTTGAGACCTGGGTACGCTCTGCTCATTGCCAGGTAGTTATTTGCACCAGGTTGAGAATTGAACTGTTCCAGAATGCTATCAGTTACCATTCCAACTATCTTCGGGATAGTTCTTGCTGCCTCGACGATTTCTTTTTCTAATGATGCATCAGATTCAATCATCAATGAGCCTTGCATAATAGTAACATTAATACCAAAAGAATTATCATACCTCTTCCACTTTAGAATAGAGACCCCCAAATCGTTGATTTTCCCTACCCATCGGAGATTTTCGAACCATTTCCCCGTCAGCTTTGAGGTTACCCTATCAATATTAAACTTTGTAAAATGCATATCCAAATATGCCAATTGAGTATATTTTCTGTACTCAATGTTGCTATTCTCTGAAGTATTGGCCATACCTAGATGTCGTCCCAACTTAGTTAATCGAAATCCATAATGTTTGATTTGTTCAATTAGGCCTAGATCGACGAGTCTTTTAATCGATCTACTAAGACTTTGCTGATGCATACTAAGCTCCCTTACTAATCCATTAAACGTATAACTAGTGTCACTATTTGCATCGCCTTTCAGCAGTGATAGGATCTTGTTGTCGTTATCATGTAATTCATTCAATACTTTTGAACTTAATGCAGAAGATTCGTTGCTATCGATGTCATTGACCAACAGCACTTGTTGACTCGGTAAGCTAGCATGTGATTCAGTATGAATGTCATCTGGCAACCTAGAACGGTCTCCTCCACTATCCACTGAAATATCTGCTTCGTTGGTCACTAAGTGATAATTTCAAGCATTTTCTCCAATATTATCCTTTTCGCTTCCCGATGCAGTTTAAACCGAATACCAGAGACAGGAGGGTAGATCTAATCGATGACATTCACGAGATAAAATGAGCAGATAATTTCATATATTATCGATGGAACGGATATGTATGTCAAATATTCGTGCGGAAGATACAGGATACTTATTTTCTGGTTCTAAAAGCGCCAGCGCCCATGTTAGATCTTTTTCGATACCATTACCGTAACAGCCTCAGAACCATAAAGAATATAGAATAATCCCTCATAATGCGTATAAATCTTCATTGTTAACCAGTTAGGGGAGATTGAGGCAGTGAAGAAATTAATTCATTGTAAACCGTTCTTTGTGATAAATTTAGTTTTTCTTGTGGGTACCGCTTTTCTAATTATTCCTGAATACGAACAAAATGTGGTGAGGGCGCAGGATGAACCTAGTTTGATTGCCCTAAATTCAAGCAGCCCAAGCGTTGATGAAAATAATACAAGTGTCTTCGGTAATGATAGCACGTCTGAAGAAAAAATGGAAATACAGATCTGCGACTCATCTCATTCATGTTGAAATCTTAGTGCCAATATAGTGGACTAACCATAAGCTCATTTTCTGAGGCATGTGGTAATAATATATATGCGCATTCTCCCTTACTAGTAACATGTCTGAGTACGTAGACGGCACATTTAGATGTACAATATGCGCAAAGGAATTCCTTACAAAAAAAGATGCTGATTCTCATTATCGTGAAGATCATTCGACCGAAGTCGTCGATATTCATGAATGAAAATGAGTTTGGATTGGCACGCACAGGATTGAACCATTATGATTTAGCAGAATTTCATCATGTGGCCTGTAGTTGCCATGTTAAAATCAATCATGGCAAGCAAACGACTCACTACTTTCTGGTATCTTATTAAGGGATCTGAATGTGATTTGGTTCATATCTATTCACTATGATATTTTTTACTAATAATTCCTATATCATTTATTATAGCATCTCAATTGAAACTAATAATATAACATTCAATCGAACCTGTTATTATATCCAAAATTTCATCCATTGAATATAGTCATGCTAGAATGTAACAACAACTATGGGAATAATAGCAGAAATGATTTACGTAAAGTTTGTGAAGCGGCTTTATCTGCAAGTAGGAACGTGATATTTGCTGCTTTGGTAAATACAAATGGGATACTCATTGTTGGCAAGTATAGATGTGATTATCATTACAAATTTTTTAGGCCAATATCTGAAAGCTCTAGTACAGATGTATCTAAGGGTTGTATATTTTATCTGGAGCGATTATTACCGTACTTAATGGGGTCTAGAAAGGTTAACAATAAAAGTAACAGACAAGGTGGCAATCTAACAAAAAAGGATGGAGAACGAATAGAGTTAGACCTATTAAATATAGATGGAAAAGTAAAGACGGCCATTACGAGGATTCCAGAATTACCGAATATGTTTTTATGTGTCGAATACGTTTCAAGTTAAGCATTTCTACAAATGAATTATTGCTTGGAATTGATTAGGACATTCGCAGGTTTGTTCACCAAGATCAACGACATTGATTTGATGTTGCATAGAAAGCCGTTTTCCATCAGTTAACGTCAAAGATTCAGATGATATTTAGGATCATGCAGTAATATATGACCGATTGTAAGATTTGGTGACAACTCAAACGTTGTATGTTGGGTCCTCCCATCGTTAGAACTTAGAGATTGGTATCGTTGTCAGTAGCGCCGGTGATGAAAATATCTATTATTATTAAGTCCGTGCAATCATTCAGCTCTCCCTACTGAAATTGTAAGACAAGAAAATATAGAGCAAAATAATTTCCAGCAAGCATAGGGTCATCTTTAGTAGGATAAGCTATAAACAATATGAGTGTATATTAAAAGCAAGAATCAGATTGCATTTGAGGGACCAAACAGATCGATCTTAATGTTAAATTCCATTCTTCTTAAGAAGGCAGTGATTTCGTTAATGCTCGCAAGAATATTCTATACTGTAAATTGGTTTAATATTCCCTCTATTTTCTTTTTTATAGCTGTTGATTTCGACAAAGACATTTCCGTATTAGGCCTTATAACTGCAAGTTTTTTTATCGGTGTTGGTCTCTTTCAGGTTCTCGCGGGAATTCTAGCCTCCAAATATTCTCCAAGAAAAATTGCCATTCTTGGTATTGCAATCGCTTCTACCGCAGTCTTTTTCTCTGCATTCTCCATAGATTTGTTTTCTATTGCAGTACTAAGGTTTATTGTAGGAGTAGGCATGGCATTTTTCTTTGGCCCAAGTGTTATCCTAATTTCGGAGTATGTTGGGAGGCAATCTGAAGGTTTGGGCATGGGTCTACTCAATTCAGCCCATGCTATAGGTGGAATCATTGGCCTTTTCATATGGGTGTTAGTAGCGGAGATATTTGGATGGAGAACAAGCATAGTTCTGAGTGCAATAGCTGGACTCATTACCGTAATAATTCTACAAATGTGGTTACCGAAAGGGCCTAAACTTCGCCAGAAACAACAGATGGAAACAACATTTGACATGGACGATGAACAAATGAAGGAGACCCAAAATAACGGTAGCGATATTGATGTTGGAGAGAGAGTTAATTTTAAGATCAAGTTTGACCAAGTGCAAAACGTACTGTTTAATAAGTCACTCATTAAACTCGGTTTAGTATTACTTGGATTTCAAGTAGGCTCAGGCCTGATCTGGTCTTTTGTCGTATTCTATCTCGCAGACCATATTAAGATAGATCCAGCACTAGCAGGTCTTATTGGAAGTCTCAATCTGGTTGTGGCCCTAATATCCTCCCCGCTAGTTGGAAAGGCATACGACAAACTAGGAAATGCAAGAAAACTGCTGGCAATATCTGGAATTATATCAGCAGTTAGTGTAATGATGATTGGAGTACTACAATCTCAAATTTACCTCATTGGTATCTCCGTTGTTGTGGCGGGCTTCTTTCTATCGTGGGGATTTGTAATAGTCTACGTAAAGGCTAAGCAAGTTGACACGCAATCTCTTCCTACTTACCAGACGCTTTCTGTAAGTTATGTTAATGGTATTTCGTTATTTGGTGCCTTTTGGATACCTATTCTTTTTGTTTCAATAATTAATCAATTTGGATATTCGACTGCTTGGATTGTGGGAGGAGCGATTTTCCTTGCATTGGTTCTTCCAATCTTGACATTAGAAGACTGATCCTATATGCGGTAAAGCTATGGAGGTCGATAAAAAAAAGCTGAGATCGGAATGCACGGGAATGCACATTAGACATTTCTTGTTAGGTTCGGTCAAAAATAATCCATTTAAAGAAGGTGTAATCACGTCTCTAAACCCCATCACGAAGAATGACACATGCATGATGATGATGCATGATGATGATGCATAATATGAATAAATTTTTCTAACCAAACATCGCATGATTTGTTAGGGATTACATGATTTGCATGACCCAACTCAATGACTAACGATAATTTAATCAATAAATATGCGCATTCATGACTATTAACAAGTTTTCTACCAAAATGTAGTTGGTGAGCTAGATATCATCTAACGATACGACAGAGGAGGATACTGTTTATTCCACTTCAGCCTATATTACTGAAAATGTTAATGGCACACATGATTTAAAAAATGTCGTACATAGCAGACACGACGCATCAAATGAAAGTATCAAATATGATATGGTGGATCTGGTGGATCCAATACGACTTGCTGCGGTGGGTGATCGATATCCTTACCATACGTCTATGGAAGGCATAGTACTCTATAAGAAACGAAGTAGTGAACATACCTTTTTGATGCTTTACTGGACTATTTTATCTTCCTCGTCCCGGGCTAGCGAGAAAGGAGAGCTGCAAACCAAAAAAACTCTGGAGCAGGTAAGGCTACCACTGGATCCAGAAAATAGGTTAGTATCCTGCACGGAGGAGGAAGCGTTTGATTTCCTGTACAGCCTATATGGATCTAACAGGAATTCGGACGTTACTGATGAAGAAATAGATCAGATTCTGAAAATTTATCTTCCGGACAAATCTATTTCAAGATAGGTTTCGGCAATAACCCAAGAAGTAGAGTTCAAAAGAGCTGCATTTTTAGACAGTCAATACTAACTATCAATTAAGATCATCATATCGGTCTAAATTACTTCGTAAGAGCTATTCCGATTGAGTTGTAAGAATCTGTGCCATAAAATTCTTATTTTATTCTCCTATAAGATTCCAGATTCTCTATGAAATTAATTATCAGTAAATCAAAAATTCATGCTTAGGTTTCAAAAAATTTATTAAAATTATGTCAAGAGTAAGTAATGTTACTGTCTATTGATGAATTACAGGAGATAAATCGTTTTTAAAGGATTGCAAACCCTATACCAAACATAATTTCCAAAGGTAGATCGGTTGCTAAGAAATCTTTTACTAATGCGCGAACAAGGAAAAGACCGAACTTTTGATCCAGTATCTTCTTGCTACCCGGTAGAAATATCAGTCACTGATGGAACAGAACCTGAGAGATTCACAGATGTGATACGTCGAAAAACTGGGTTACTTCCTTTGTTATGTAACAACTGTATCCGTCATAATGTAAAGTAGCAGAATTCACAATTGCTAAAAGGAATTTGCAAATCTGATGAGAGTATAATAAAGGTTTCCGGTTATCATGTTGAAATACACAAATAATAATCAAGATCCCCTATATTATCGCAGGAAGCCTACCATAACGAATAGGGGAGAGTGCATGAGGAGAATGCCTAACCGCCGAAATATACTACAACTGGTCTGCCAGTACCTACGGTTTTATTAGTCGCTGCATTTCATCTGGAATACAGTATTACTGAAAAGGTCAGTCACGATGCATCATATATCAATTGAATAGATTTTGAATTGAATCACAAATTTATTTTCAATGAAATTGGTCATATTATTGCATTTTGTCTGTTGATGGAAGCTTTAAAGATGTGCCCTTAACATCCAGGCCATCTTCTCATGAATTTCCATTAATCCGGTTAGAAAATCGTTTGTACCAATATCATGATACTTTGTATCACATATTTCGAGATCTGAACGTAGATTGCGAATAACTAGCTCGTGATCGCTTAATAATTTAGAAATCATCTTAAGGTCACCTGGATACTCTCCGGGACTCTCTTTGAGTCTAGACTCTTTGACGAATTCGGTCAATGTAGCTATTGACATTCCTCCGACTGTCCTTGTACGTTCTGCTATCTCATCAATTATTTCGTCAAGTTTTTCATACTGACCTTGGAAAAACTTGTGTCTATCATTAAAGTGAGATCCTGTCACATTCCAGTGATAATTTCTAGTCTTAGTATACAGGATATATTCGTCTGCGAGTAAAGTGTTTAGGATCTTTACCACACCTTCTCTATTCTGCTGCGAAATCCCTATATTCAGGTCACTCTTCGTCTTCTCAAGTGTTTTTAATGTCATTATATCAGATTTATGTTATCAATGTATAAAAAGATCTCATACCTGATTCGGATCTAGATGAGGTCATCATATTTTTGGCAATCTGAAACTAGATATCGCGAGAAGGTAAATTATCCACCCCTTACCATCATAGATCATTTTGTAGCCGCCACAACTGAGATGAAATAAAATTATTGGCGGTTAATCATAGAAAACTCTTATAGACTTTACACTACATTTGTTAATATTATTCTAATAATATATTATTTGTGATGAAGCAACTAAGACAACAACATAGAAGCAGATCGGAGATAATAGCGTCTATTCTTGCAACAGCAAATGGAAATCGAATAAGGCAAACCGAAATACTCTATAAAACATATCTCTCACATACTCTCTTGAAGGACTATTTGTTGTTCTTAATTGAGAATGACCTGATAGAATATACTCCCGGAGATAGAACATTTAAAACCACTGAGAAAGGCATGCGTTTCCTTAAGATGTATTCACAGATGAATGAACTGATGATTATGAAGCAGCAAGTTGTACAATTTGCTCAGTAAACATACTCTAAATGCTTGTCCCGTTAGTGACCGAAATCATAACGTGTGACGATCTTTGAGATAGGTAGAACGATCGTCATAGAACCTTTTACACAAACTTGAATACAAACATTTTTCTGTAAATTCTCACTGTATTTTCTTAGCGTATTATTATATATCTTTGTCCAGCAACTAAAATTATTATCGTGGGCTCACTAGTAGATAAATTTCCGCGTAGTTCAAACAAAAATTTGCCGTATCAAAGAATCACGAAGATACTTTTGGTGAATAGTGATTATGAATCTGCAATGACCTTGAAGGAAAGTTTAGAGGAATATGGTTTCAAAGTTCATTGTTTTACAAACATATTCGCAGCCTTCCAGAAGATTGAGAAAAGTAAAAGGTAAATTACGACATGGTTTTATGTGATTTCCGGACATCTAGTACTGAATATTTGGTACTTGTCAAACAAATAAGAGAACTAAGCAACACCGTGAAAATATTCCTTATGAGTTCATGTGAAATTGGAGACAGTGTAGTACGTAACGCTATGATTGCAGGTGTTAATGAGATAATAATGAAACCAATTTCAGCTGAAAACCTCAACATAATATTACAAGACTACATAGATGGGATCAAAAATCCTCTAGATTCGGCGCTAAAATTATGATGCTCCTAAATTCCATTAGTGGATATCATGTAGTGAATTGATTCAATAGCACATTTCGCTCTTGGCATGCAGTGTACGTGCATTAGCATAAAAATAGAGATTCATCGCCAATCTTTCACGTAAGGGGATAAATACAATACAATGGATAGCCATAAGATAGAAGCCATCAGATTTTTTAAAGGTCATTAAATAATGTTCCCGTATATCTTCATTATCAATTATACACGGGGATATTTGCATATTATATAAAAGAATAATGTGTACAAAATATCCTAGGCAAAAATGTCCAGGAATACTCAAAATGGAATCTTATCGAATGGACCGATCTCGATGCCTGGATTGGTTAAAAGAGCGAAATTTGGAAAACCCCATCCAAAACCTGAAACATTAATATCACAATTGGACATTGAATTTGAATGTCCAAGATGCAATGAGATCTTACAACTTTATTCCGATTTTGACAGACTTTATTATTACTGCGAGAGTTGTAGTCTACATCTGCGTGTTGGATAAAGAGCCGACAACTATTATGTTTGCGGCCATCGAGTCGTAAAATATTCTAATGACCACAATTCGCATCTTTAATTGTTTCGGAACTAGTATTTAGCCATCAAATAGTATCATTCCCTTATTACCAAACACTTCTCAGATTCTCTAAACCGTAGCCAAGGTCAGTTGCTAACCAAAACAACCTCAAGCCAGCAAAAATGTTAGATTATCAATATTTGTTTTTCAGTGAATACTTCCCGAACAATTTTAAGGTAGAATGACAGTTCAGAAAAATTAAATAAATGTATCGAAATTATGTTTAATCTTATCTTACAGACATTCTTAACCCTTAAATAATATATATCATTTTTGCAGAAGAAGATGAAAACCATATTAGCACTAACTTTAGTAGCAATTTTGGGATTAGGTACGTTGGTACCAGGAATTCCGTTTGCTCCAAAGCTAGCTTTAGCAGATGACAGGGGAGACAACGACAACGATGGTGGCTCCGCGTCAGCAGCAGCTGCATCCAGCGATGGTGGCTCCGCGTCAGCAGCAGCAGCTGCATCCGGCGGTGACCATGACGACGATGATAAGAAGAGACATCATGACGACGATGATAAGAAGAGACATCATGACGACGATGATAAGAAGAGACA
>k87-330399_pt1 | contig 19279 bp, 40 predicted proteins | sample MGYA00084034_6733716 | MGnify analysis MGYA00084034
GGTTTGGTTTGGCTTTCAATGCGGACACGTCATACCACACAACGAGACGTCCGCCGTTGGGGCCAACAATGCTCTCACGGTTAGCGATCATCTGCGGGTACAGGAATCCGACGGTCATGCAGCGGACAATGATCTCTACTGCCGGCGTGACGTGCATGTTAATTGCCGCGTCACTCAAGTCTTCCATCAAACCGGCGGAATGATTAACGTCTCCCATCCCGGTCATAACTTCTTTAGGAAGATTAACGGTATCGGCGAGTAATCCGAGGGCTTTCTCTCGTGCGTCTAGGACAGTTTTGTCGATACCCGACGAGAGGATAAGGTGTCTAAATTTTTCGATAAACTGTGACGGGACTTTGATGGGCATGGGGATAGCAGCGGATGCGCTACCAGGGTCTTTAATGGATTGCTTGGCTGTTTCTATCAGTTCGAGCATGAATGGGTCAGAGTTGTCGTTGAACTCTTCTCGTGCAGGAAAGCTAACTTCCGCAGGAACCAACAGTAACCCATTATTTGCAATACGCGAAACTAGGGAAGAAACAATATCTTTATCATATAAGTCTATTTCGCGAAGGACAGTGAGGGCTGCCTGTGAGCCACTCGTATCCAACCACGAATATGCAGGATCCGGATCGCGGACAACAGTAACGAGCGCACTATCTAGCGGTACCCATTTTCCGCCGTACTCCCACAGCTCGTACTCATAGTTCATGCCTATCTTTTTGTCACGTGACGATACGGGCCGTACCTGTTGAGGGGAGTACACGTGCCACTCGCGCTCGCCCCGTGCCAGCTCTTTGCCTACCAGGTAGCCTCTGCCGGGAATGCTGATCTGTAACCCAAGTCGCTTCATGATCTGCGACTCATCCCACTTGATTTGATCGAGGATTGCTACGGCTGCCTTGGCCTCGTCATCCTCAACGGGGAGTGGTTCTTTCTGGCCGGGCATCACTTCAGCGATGATCAACGAAACCCTAGATATAGCGTTCGCCAGCCAGTTCATGCCGTAGTTGTAGGGGCCGATGGAATGAAAGTAGGCCCATAGTTGCAATTGCCAGCCGAAATTAAGGTACTGGTTGTAGGCTTCTGTTTCGCCTCCGTATCCTCCCATGCCTGCAGATATGAGAGTTCCCGTATTTCCGGAAGCTGTTAATTCGCCTTTAGGTGAGGGGCGGAGGGGAGCGAGTCTAGGTCTACGGCTAACCATGTCGATCCCCTAATCTACCTAATCTTGCTTATTTTTGTCGGGTAGAAATTCGTACACGATACCCGTCACACCGGTAGCGGCTGCAGCAACGAGGATGGGTAGGGGCACACTCGCTACCTGTATGGTAATGCCTGTCACAAGGGCGCTAGACAGCACAGACGCGCACCACCCACACTCCCACCAATATGCGAACTTTCGGGCGATGTAGTTTGTGGGCTGCCCGGAGATGCTGACACGCACATCTGCAGCATCATCATATATTCCCCACCTTCTGACATACTTTTCGCGTATGTCACCAAAAGGCATATCGTCGCTAGTAATGAAACGTGTTAGCCGGAATGTTGCTAGACAGATGAGAATAAATACGAGGATACTCATTTTACCTTCCCTGTGATACGAGTGATGTTGACATTCCTGCCCTACCGGGCAGTGACGCTACCCAACCTTCTCCGTAGAACGCTAGCAGTAGGGCGTCGGCATGATCGGGTGAGCGTTTCAATTTTGCCCTGATTTCTTCTTTTGCTTGTATTTTAATTTTCCCTTTGCTGTCCATAATCTCATACGTAGGTGAGGTCAGTTCAGCGAATACACTATCTGCAACTTCTGACAGGTCCCACTTCTGCAAGCGTGAGTATTCTCGCCCTATCGTCCAATACACTTCAGCACGCAGATTAATGAAACGCTCCGGTTCGGCGCTAGCGGACGCGAAGTTGACGCCTACCACTTCTGCGCTGTGTGTCGTGCCGGTGTGATTGTGACGCGAGGAAAGCTCACGTAGCCTACCGGTCAACGACCAGCCGATACCTATCGAGTCGACTTTGACGCGCCGTATCCCCCACTCTTTAATTTTCTCTACCAGTTTTCCTACGGTGCGCATGGGGTCTGAGTCCACAAATTCACATACCCGCCCGACGCGCATACCTCGACGCTCACGGATAACAGTCCTATCGCCTCCCGCGCCGACGTCTATACCAGCCTCTACGGGTTGACCTTCCGGCAATTCGAGGTATCTACATTTTTGTAGCCACCCAAGTTGTATAAATCCGTCAACCGTGTTGTCTGGAAATTTGCCTTCACATTTACTTTTAAATAGGGGCGAGTCTTCTCCCCATTCGTCTTTTTTGCTTGCTACCCAATTAGGGTGAATGAGCCGTGAGCGGAGATCTTCTGAAACTTTTTCACCCGTAAAATTAGGTGTACGATCATAACCAATCTTTATGACATTCCATCCGCTGTCGTCTTTACATTTCTCGGCGAACTCCGCTAACGGATCGTCGGGGTTACCGATAGCTAGCGTACGGGAATATTCGTTTGCGACTAGTGATGATCCAGCGTCCCAAATACTTTTAGGGATACCGCATGCCTCATCCATCACCAGTAGCATAAATTTTGCGTGCAAGCCTTGAAATGCGGTAGGTGAATAGTCGGAAGGTTTCCTACCGAAAGCTATCAGCTCTTTACCTACATACCATTCCGACAAATTCGTGCGCCCCAGTAAGTTACCCGACTCGTGTAGCCGGTTAATTTCCCGCCACAAGATAGCCTTTACTTGTTTGTCGGTGGGGGCAGTCGTTACCGCAAATGCTTGCCCCGGCGGATGTGTATCTAACCACCACCCGACAACATGAGCTGCGGTCCAACTTTTACCTATTTCGTGGCAGGACTGTACTGCGGTGCGGGAATGGTCACGGACGCTGTAAAAGATTTCACGCTGTCCGCTCCACAGTTCCCTGCCCATGCGTTCGGTTGCCCACGCTACGGGGTCGAGTGCCCAGCGTCGTTGTGGAGGGTCGAGGATGTCGGCAGCGATTTGTAGGGGGTGCATGCTCACCACCATACGATGAATGATCCTTCGGGGGCGACGACTTCCCGCATTTTTTGCGCACCGCCGAGCGTGCCGTTATTGCGCGCTACGTGTCCGATAACGAGTGCAGCGGAGGCACCTTTGAGGGGGATTACTTGTGTGACGCGCATGCTGCAGGGTTTTATGACGGGTGCTTGTGTGTCGTGCCAGCGCGCGTTCCCTAACCCGGTAAGCGTCAATAGTCGGCCGGGTTGAATATCTACTGCTTTGAATGAAGAGTTTTGTGGGCGTGCGGTAGGGAATGGGTAATCGGGTTCTTCTACATTTTCGTTCAGCATAGGCATATATTAGGGGGCGAGGGGCACGGGCTACGGAATACCTGTGCCCCTCGCCATTAGTGGAGCAGCTATCGGATGATCCCCACCCCTAAAAAAAGATCATCTCAGCGCGTCAACACTTGCTGCCCGGCGGAGGGTAGCAACTCCCGGACAGCATCTATAGCCTACCTGCAAAAATGTGCCGGCACGCTTTGGGGTAGGCGGGAAGCGCGCTGCGCGTTCACTACACTCCGGACTTTCACGTATGTTTCTAGTGAGGCGAGCGGGTCAGCACCTGTTGTGTGTGAGGCGAGGATTTCTTTTATGAGAGTGTCTATTGCTTCATGATCGACGCGTGCCGCTTCTTTGTCAGTCTTGATGGAAAGTGCTACCGCTTTAGCGTATCGTTCTTGACATTTACTGGAACGTGTCTGTTGACATGAAAGACATAAAACAGCGACAACGAGTACAAGAACGGCAACTTTCTGCATGCCGTTAACTACAGGTGAATGTAAAAACTTTGTCACTGAGCATCACTCTTTTTGTCTCTCATACTTCCGATAACGTATTTGATAGATGTTCCGGTCAGCCCACCAATAAGGACCCACATTAGAACCTCTGCTACGTAACTCATGTCGCCGCCCATCAGTCCTGTGTGCCCTTACCGGGCTTCTTGAAAGGAAGTTTCGAAGGCAATTCTATAGCCGTGCATATGGCGGTAGGAACTAGCCACAAGGGTGCGTCGGGCATTGTCTTATAGACAAACATGTTCCACAAAATAACTACTGCCCACACGAAAATGACAGTTAGTAGGACAGCTCCTCGTACCCAACCGGCCATATTTCACCCCGCTCATTTCGCGCTTATTTCCTTATCCTACAGGTTTTGGTAGCGCATCAATGAGGGTTTGCAGCATTTGCTCGACTCCGGTTAAACGCTCGTCGATTCCGTCAACTTTTTTGATAAGGTAGGGTCGGTCTTCCGGGCCGCCGTATGGTGAGAATCCTTCACGAATTCCGTTCCAAATGTCAGCGATCATGACGGAGTCTCCGCGCACCTCCTCATTCAGCTTGACGGCTTCCGGCGGGCCTAGCGGCGCGTAATCTGACATCTCTTCCCCATCCCATCCTTTAAGTATTCCGTGGTCAGTTTCTGCGGTAGAACGGTAAATACTGACGTGCGTCCAGGTGTCGTGCCCTTCCCCATCATAGGGCACACCTTCCTGCTGCCAGTCAGGCGTTTTGCTGTCACTCCAGTAGCGGACATCGTAGCCATCAAATGAGCCAATAACTTCCGATATTCCTTTAATTCTATCTTCTCGTACTTCTTCTATAAACCAAGACAGCCAGTCGCGGGATTCTTCCCAATCCATACCGATGTCGATGGCGCACGCATATTGACCTACGGGTTCGTTTGCCTGCCCCTTTGAAGAATAGTCTTTTCTTGGGGGGTCGCAGAGGTGATAGCCGTAAGAATGATTTTCGTCACCGACGATACCGAGGAAGGTGCCGCCGATGGTTTCTAGTCGGTCTTTTTCTATTAGGAGCGCGGGTGCAGCTTCGCAGGTCATGAGCTAGCATTGCTCGTTTTCTAGTTCGCGTTCCCATTTTTGGCATAGACGTTTTGCGTCTTCGCGGTCGATGAACCGGTTGACGCGGGCGATGCATCGGTTTTCTGCTCCGGGTTCTTTCCAGTCGATGGCTTCTGCACCGGGGCCGTATTTGTAGAAATGTTCTAGAATTGAGGCTTTCACCATTACGGCGATTGATTCTAGATAGTCGATGCTGCCTTCATATTCTTCCATGCTCGTCATATTACCCTCGTTCCCTTGTGGAATAGTAAGCATCTCCATTCTAGTGAAGTCAGAAACCCCCCACAGGACACGTGGGGGGTTTCATATTACGTGAAGGCTTAGGCTATCTCTTATCTGCGGCAAATGATGTCCACATGTCGCGCTGCAGTGAACGAACGAATGGAGCTAATACTCGGGCAGTGAACGCGAATTTTGTTCCGTTAGGTTTCCTGAACGTCTTGTGATGTTTCTTTCGGGCCGCGTCGAAAGCTTTAGTTACACTATGCACAAAAGTTGCATAACTTTTAGGATCATCTGTCACATCGGGAACGTGAAAAGTGTTTTTATTGATCCGTTTCAGGTGAGGGACTACACTCGCATACGAGCACATGACGGCATCCGCTAGGGGCAACGCTCGCCGAAAGGCACGATCAAGGCTTCCGTCTGACGCGTATTCCGGGGCGTCAACTACGTTTCCGTCTAGCGTGAATGTTGCATGCGATATTGCTCCCGCATCAGTTGTGTAGTCGATAATAAAAATATGAGGTCTACTTTTTCCTTTCTGTTCTAAATTGTCGACATATTCTTCTGTGAGCATAAATGCTTGAATGACAAAGATAAGCGGGCTAGGGAAGTTTGGGCTGCCTTTTTTCGTTCCTTCCCTGTCTCGAATAACTAGTAGGCCGGCCTGTTCTAGGTCCTCGAATACTTTAACTCCTCTTAGGTTATTGAAGTCTTCATTTTCGGGATAGTTAAGAATCATAGTGGGAATAAGTTTAGGGTCACTTCTTTTCATTTCTCGTCTCCGTCTAAATATCCTTGCAACCCGTTCTCCCTATACTGATTAAAGAACTGTTTCGTTAAGCATTCATATATTTCTGTAACGTCTTTTGTGACGGGCATTGTGCGTGAAAATATTTTCGCTATGAATGCGGCTTGTGCTATTGTCATGCGAACAGAAATAGATTCGGGTCTTGAGTTATCATCTGTCCATATACCAGTAATATCCACATTAGTCCAATGTCGGTAGGGGGTCGGGGAGTTCTGAGAGGGATGACATTATTGTGTAGTCTCCTCTCAGCTGCTTGTATATGATCTTTACTGCTTCCGCATTCAAGTAAAGATTCAAGGGTCCTGCGGAGATTTTGAGTTCATCCATACTGAGTACTGATGTTTCAATGTGACAGTCGCCGGAATGTACATGCAGGTCAATTTTTACTTGCCGTTGCAGTTCTTCTTCCGTCATTTTTCTGTCCCCTTATACGATTGCCCCGTGCGGAAAGCGCACTATGGAAGCGTTTCCGCTAGCGTCTAACAGGATGTGTAAACCATACTCCTCTACTTCTGTCATGGGGTCGTGTGCGCCTTTCACTTCTGCTTCATATATTTCTAAAAATTCGTCATCGTGTACGTAGTGTGCTGTGATGTGTCCAATGATTGCGGGGATTGTGTAGTGTGCCGTTTCGGGCATGACACTTTCTAGGTACTCTCTGATGTCTACCATGCTCCGAAAATTTCCTGCTCTTTCTGTGAGACGAGTATCTGTTTTGCTGCCCATCCTTTGTCTGTGAGGCCTCTCTTTTTTCCAATGTATCCTATCTCTTGCAGTTCGGTGATTATGTCTTGTCTGATCATTGTGCTGAGGGTACTGCCTCCGGATCGAAGGGCGTCTTCTGCCTGTGTGCTCATCTTCGCGATCTTCATGAGTTTCATCTCGCTACCTCTTTCGCCTCGCTTGCCTGTATCTCTAGCATACACCTTCCTGTTGAGATGTCAACATGTTGAGGGTAGAAAGATAAAACAGCAGGTCAGCGTGCACTTTCCCCTCTCGGGTAATGATCACCTTTACGATACTTCTCATGCTCTACGGGAGACACGCAGTCATCCCCCTCTTTCCCGGCGGCACCCTTGTACATGACCCTGTAGCACTCGGGAATGTGCGTAGTAGTGCAGATGGGAGGGTTTCCGCTACATGATGTCGAGGATGACGGGCGCCAATATTCTTTCCCCGTAACGGTTCCCGATTTAGCTTCTGTTGCCTCAATATAAATAGAGTAACCAACCCCAACGAGACAAACAGCAACAAACAAGCCACATATCCAAAGGACGATATTAATTTCTCTGTCAGCACTCATTGACTTTCCCCTGTCACCTTGTCTCATAATATATGAAGAATGCAGAGAATATAATCGGAACTATAATAGTGAACCATATAAGAATTGTGAATGCGATTGTGTACCAATCCCTATTCTGCTTCACATTTATTCTTTTTCATTAAAGAAAGGGTCAGATGCTCGCAGCAAATCACCTATGCGGAAGAACAGTTGGCGCGCATCATCGGAAGATAGTCCAGTACACGTCAATCCTCCTTTACTTGCAAGCGCACCTGTTAGTGTCTTGAACTCATTGTCAGACAGTTGCATTAAATGCCCATCAATTTCAATCTTAATGTTCATTGACTTTCCCCTTATTGTGTGATGTGAGTGTTTAAGCTGCATACCTTGCGGCGTACATGCTTTCCCGTATCTGTGCCGCTAACCGATCCATGTCGCTCGAGTTGTCGCGATTCGTTGTGATCACCCAATATCCCCGCGCATCCTTGCTAGCGACAATGAGTCCGGCCCGTATGCGGCGGTAAATCGTTGAACGCGAGACACCGTAGTGTGCGACAGCTTCTGTGACGGTCATTGTGATGATGGGGTTGACGGGAGTGTAGGGGCTAGCCAATCCGCGCTCCGAGTGAGGCAGTCCGCTGAAGTTCATCTTTTATCTCCCGTCGTCCGGTCTTGCTTACATCCCTTACTCTACACTCTTCTGTCGACATGTCAACATGTTGAGGGGAGAAAAAAGAGGGAGGCATGAGCCCCCCTCGGTTGACACTCGCTTACTCGCTGTGTGGACTAAGCAGCTCCTTGACATTGTAAGAGTCAATGTAGTCAACACCTTTAGCTTCAAAGATCGCATGTAGCGCGTTGCTTACAGCCTGCCCCCGACTAAGCACCCGACCGCCATAAAGGTTCGCATCTAAAACGATATGACACTTGCTTCCATCTTTGCCAACAAAGTTGACCCTGTAACCGATAATGCCAGCGCTCATTGTCTTCCCTCTTCCTCGCGTCCCTGCCTTGCTTACATCCCTTACTCTACACCTTCCTGTTGAGATGTCAACATGTAGAGTGTAAGAAAAAAGAGGGAGACGTCAGCCCCCCTCTAAATGTTCGAAATGTCATGTCCGCAGACATGCACCCTCACCTGTACGTGACCGTCACTCTTGTGGCGGAGGCACAGAGAACTCAGCAGCTATCGCGTCTACCGAACGGCGGTTGATCTCCGCCGTGATCTTCTGTATCTCTGCCTCACCATATTCTTCTACCGGCTTGCCCTCCCACTCCCAAAACTCCACATGCACCGGTATGTCCATCTTGATAGCTTTCACTCCGATAGCTCCTCTTCTTCTTTTTTGTTCACACCGCAGAGTGTTGGGAACAGATGCTCGGCGATAGAGCGGAACTCGGCGTTTTCCTCTTTTAGTTTCTCTATTTCTTCTAACAGTGTTTCGCAGTCGGGGCAGCTCATGATACTCCCTACTTCTTTCCTCTGACCTTGCTAACGAGATCGTAGTAATCCCAACCGAAGAGTATCGCCCGTAATCTTTCAATGAGTGACAGGCAGGTGTGTGCTCGTATCGCGGCTTGCGAGAGGTGAACGAACTCATAAATATCGCTATTAATGTGCCCGAGTGCTGTGCTATGAAAGATTGTTTCTTTACACTTTTTGCATTCAACGGTTGATGTCATAAGATTATCGGCGGGCTTGTATGCTCGCGTGATCAATACCCGCGATTGCGGGGGAATGACGTTAGAGCTCATATTTTAGATCCGTCAAGCTCATATTTGTCTGCTATTTCCCAAAAGTCGATACTGTCAATGATTTCAGCAAAGTCAAGTAAGCCGTGCTCGTCTTGCGGGTAGTCAGAAAATTCTGCCTCTTCCGGGTAGACAGGCCCAATAAACTCATCACCGCACAGCATCACATTGTCGGGCAGCTCAGCGTTAATTGCTTCCGTGTAGTGATTAACGATCGCGTCAATATCGTAAGTGGGGAAGTCCCATCCCGATGTCAATTCACGCCACACTGTCTGCTTGATACTTCCATCGCCGGGGTAGATACGCTGCCATGATCCGTATGACTTGGTGTGCATCAGGCTTCCTTCCGATGTCTCTGTCTTGCTGACATCCATACTCTCGCACACTCCTGTCGAGATGTCAACACGTCACAGGTGTAGCAGGTCGGGCCGCATCTCTGCAGCTGCATAGCAGTCCCATCCATCTGCTCCTCCCCACATGACGCGCACGGTGTGACACCCGACAGCTCCAGCCACACACTCACAGCATCTTCCATAAACTAATGAGGAAAAACGCGAGCGAGCACAGCATCGCGATAAACCCGACAAGTATCAGTATCCATACAATTATTCGCATGTCTCTTCTTCTATCTCCTCAATGTCTTCCGGATCGATAATGCCGTGAATCGAATACCTATTGTCGAGATGAGCTTGCACATCTTCGGGATGCAGCTCGAGTCGGGTTGCTGTACCGGAACGTAGCCGGTAGCGGAATGCGGGCGGTGTTTGTCGAATCATCCTCCATATCGTCCGCCTACTTGCCCCTAATAATGTTGCGACTTGTCCGGGTGTCAGCCATTCTCCGATACTTAATTTCTTTCTCAACTTATCTGATGCTGTATCTGATGTACTCATTGTGTCATAATAGCATGATGAGGCAGCAGCTGACAGTAACAGACTTTCCGCACGTCACCGGCGAACTCGTACCGGCAACCGCCCCCCGACCTAATGCCGCACTCGTGCGCGTACGGAAAGCAAACGTCACCGGGCACGTCAAAGCGCACGCATCACGCGCAGCGAGAGGAGCCGCGCGCCAAACGCTCCGCGCCGTACATCCCGTAACAATCGGACGATTAGCGTGGATAACGATGAGAGGGGCAGCGAAACTTATTGCAGGAATATTCCGATTCCTCATAGGAAACGACAAATCAGACCTAAGGAAAGTGAAACCCGACAAACATCACGAGCTCGTCAAAAACAGGCAACAAGGCGCACTAATTATTGTGCTAGCTATCGGACTTGCTTTATTCCTCGCTCCCCGCATCTGGACATACACCGCAGGAGGAGCACTCATATTCGTATGCATATGCATAGGACGACAAAAAGAAACCGTCATGACAGACACACCCAACATGTTCGGCGCACACGACGCGCTCATACGAGACGCTTTCGTACACGCACGGCTCGCCAAAACAGCAGACGACGTCAAACTAGTAGCCCCCGTACAGCGAGAAGGACAGACCTGGACGACACTCGTACAACTCCCCCCCGGCGTCGACTCCGATAAAGCAATTCTCAACAGGAAAAATCTTGCCTCCGCCCTGCGTATGCCCGCCAATCGTTTACTTGTGCTCGGCGCGGGACATGCAGGTCTAGTCAGACTGCGGGCATCGGAATGTGACCCGCTCAGCGGACCGCCCGTATACAACCCGATCGTGAGCAGCGGACATCCTGTTGACCTGTGGAAAGGCTTACCGATCGGAGTTGACGACGCTGGACAGGTCGTGAGTATTGAGCTCGTATTTTCCGGCATTTTGATTGGAGGCCTACCGCGCAGAGGAAAGACAGTACTAGCGTCAAATATTCTGCTAGGCGGGCTATTTGATCCTCACTGTGAGCTGTGGATAGTTGACGGCAAGGGCTTGGATTCTGTGCCGCTACTTCCGTTTGCGACTCGCTCACTGATCAGCAGTGATCTTGAAAAGTTTGCCGATCTGATGGATGAGCTAGAAACTGAAATGGATAGGAGATACACACGGCTAGCCGCGCTGCGGGTCGACAAACTGTCACGCGAGATCTGTCACCGAGAAATGCCGCTGATCATGCTGTCGATTGATGAACTCGCCCGCTATTCAGCTAGCAGCGAAAAAGCAGCAAAACGGGCAATGAACACCTTACGGAACATTGTTTCTGTCGGCCCGGCATGCGGCATCATCCCCGTTCTAGCAACACAGAAACCCGGCAACAAAGTCGTGCCGACCGACATTAGAGATCTCATCCCCGCGCGCGCTGCTGTCCTCTGCTCTACACGTGCACAGAGCAACACGATTCTTGGAGATGAGAGCAGCGTCTCCGCAACAGATCTACCGGGAAGCGTCAAGGGTGCAACGTGGCTGATGGATGGAGACGAGGCACGCATGATGCGCCCCTACCTCGTTGATTCTGCTGAGATGCAGAAAGCAGTAGAGCACTTGCAGGGTGCACGGACGGTTACTGACCCGCTGTCAGAAGTTGTCGCCGCGATGCGTGGAGCTGAGATCGTTACGTCTGCGGTACTCGCTGAGCGTCTCGGCACCACACAAAAAGATCTTGCATATGAACTAAAAAAGCACGGCATCTCCCCCCGGCAGGCACGGCAAGCAAATGGAGAAGGCAACCGCAGGAGCTACAAAATGTCGGACTTCCCTACCGCTACACGACCCGCTACAGACCCGCTATAACGACAGCAGATGCCGCTACCGTAGCGGCTAGCGCTATGACCGGTAGCGGCATCTGACCTGCAATGTAGCGGTGTAGCAGACGTTTTCAGGAGGCTTAAAATGATGGTTTTTGTGGCACTCACACTAGGCGCTCTGATAGGCGGGGCAGTCGGATGGAAAGGAGGCAGGCTACACCTGTTAGCCGGGCAGAGGTATATAGATTGGCGTGAAACAGTTCGGTCCGTACGGCCCGCCTACCGGTCGGCATGGGATGCGATCCGAGAAGCGGGAGTGTACGCGGCAGGCATCGGTATAGCGTTACTCATTGTCATCATGTCTGTGTGGGCGATAGGCGGATAAAGGGCCCTACGAAGATCAGTTTTCGTCTGATCACCCTTTATCCCTAAATATTCTTCAATATTTTTGTGTGTGATCGGCTCCACCCTCCAGTCTTTTCCTGCCTCCGCGTGCGCAACCTTTAGAGCCTCCACTCTCTCTGTGAGTCGTTCCGCTTTGGAGGCGAGTCGAGAGACCTCTTTGCGGGATGATGTCCGGCGGACGACGGTAGAGGGAGCTCGTACCTCTAGCTCTTGACTCTCCTCTCCCTTCTCTCTTGTCTCCTCTATCGTCGTCTCTTCCGTCACGTCTTTCGTCACATGACGTTTCTCTCCGGATGTCTCAGTGAGGGTCTCTGCGACTGTGTCTCTCGCCAATCGTGATGTTGCAATGAGTCCTCCCGTCGCCATCACCATCAAACCATCCACTGCTAGAGGTCCGATCCAGGTGATGAGAGTCGACTCTCCGTATGAGAGGAGGAGGTAGTGCATGTGCAGGTAGGAGGCGATTCCTGCTATGAGAGCTACGGGCACGAGGCCCGCCCAGCGGATGAATGTCCACCATTGGCGGCGGGAGTAGGTGCGGGCGAATATTTCTATCGCGATACAGAGGGCCACTGGCCAGAACACTGCGGCGACGATAGAGCCTAGAGGGGGATGTGGGGAGAGGTAGCTCTCGGCGACGTTTGCGCATACGGAGATTGCTGCTCCTAGAGCGACTCCTAAGTATGCCCATCCTCTGCCTGCGGTGCTCTTCTTCTCACTCTGTGTCTGTTGTGTCATAGAGACATGATGACACATATGGGGGTGAGAGTTGGGAGATTTGGGAGACTTTACTGTCGGAGTAGAGTCTGATATCTACAGATAGAGCACAGAGACAAGAGAGCAGAGAGGGGAGATGTATGTCAGAGGATAGAGCCCCAGAGTCAGTAGGACTCGGAGAGGCAGCAAAACGTTTAGGAGTCAGAGGAGGTTTGGTACGCAAGTGGCTGGACACGTATTTGGCTAACCCGCACTCCGAGAGCAACAAGATCACAGGTTTCGTTTTACCCGATAGCGGACATCGTAGGATATATGTTTCATCTATTGCCGAATACCGCAAAAAGTTGCACGGAGAATAGAAACATCCCCCGTTCGCTGTGACATGCGAACGGGGGATGCGCGTGTTGGGTGTTAGGCGTTCACAAGCTCGGGTGCAACCTCTTCGCTTGTAACCTTAACGATACGGGGGCGACCGGGGGACTTAGCGGTTGGGCGGGTTTCGAGAACCTTAGCGTGCTGAACGAGATCGAGAATGAATTCACCTTCTGAGCGCATGTCCTTAGCGGCAAGGTCGAAGGCAATGTCGGTGGCGCGCGAATAATCGAAAGACATAGCTGTTAGCTCTCCTCTGGGTTAACGAACTTTCTACCGTCATCATATACTGTTTCGCGTGTAACTTCCAGCCGGTGCACGTGCGTGTCGGTATCTAGACCATCTTCATGAGGGATACGTGTAGTTCTGTAGTTTTCAGGTTTCGTTTCATCTTATCGACGTCTCCCATCATACTCTGAAGTTCAGGGACAAAGTGCGCACACTTATCAATAACCTTTACGGCCTCCACATCCATCTTAAGTTTCTTTTCAACAATATCATCTTCTATTATATCTAAACTTAAACTATCAACAATCTTTCTACCCTCATTAAATGCAACAAGCAAAGTTAGAGCTATGTGACCTAACCCTTCAAGACGCTTCTCAAGTGCAGCCTTACGCTCATTATGCAAGCGGTCAAGGTTTTCTATCGTCCGGCCTGCAGCCTCTAGACGGTCGCCGAGGGCTGCCCGTGCTTTATCGCACACCCGTAATGCGCTCTCTAATTCGTCAATCCTTTCATCCCTCTCATTGATCATGTAACCGAGACCTTTAAGCGCTTCGCTCACAGTGTCCATACGATCTCCTTTATCTGTTGATACGTTGAACACTACCCTACCTCCGTTGAGATGTCAACAGAAGGTTCGGAGGCGAGCTCCCGCATCCTCTCCGCAAGAAGCTTACTGATCTTCACCTCCTGCTCAGGAGACAACTCCAACTCCCCCAACGTCGCCTGAATCATCCGAGCAACCGACGCACCCTGCATAAACACCTGCTCACTCAACAACTGCATCGTGCCAGCGTTAATAGCCGCCGAGCTGACCTTAATACCAAACTCCCTCTCCTTGCGGTACATGTCTACTTCTGCCGCATATTTAGTGAGCAGGTCGTCATGATGTTCTACATGTGACAGAAAATCCTGTAGATAGTCGATAGCACCCGCCGTGCGGTGTACCTCGTCTAATAGCGCTTGTGCGGGGGATATGTTTAGATGGCGCGCGTATCCAATTGCCATGATCATAAACCCTTCTGTGTTTCCTCTCGCGGAGTTTCCTTCATGTGCATTGCATCCGCCTACGCCGTAGTGTGCCGTTTGGTGTCCGGCCCACCGTTTGCAGTGTCCGTATTTGTGGAAGTGTGGCTTGCCGCATGTGGGGGGTGAGGGGCCGGATGTGTCTATTGCCAGCCCATCACCCCACGGGTGTTGTATTTCTACTATTTTTGGTGGTTTCCAGTCGTATAATATGTGTGCTCGTTCCCACATGAGTTTAGGGTCGAGTTTTCTCATATGCTCACCCCGCGCATCCGAATAGTATGACGACGAGTGTTACTGCGGTGCCGAGCATGAATGCGGCGGAGGGGATGATTCCTCTGATGAGTTCTTTTCGGTCTTCTCGCCGTCGGCTTTTGGTGAGATAGATTTTTCCTTGTGTCATGTGTATCACCTTTTCTTGACACTTGTTGAGATGTCATTTATTGTATCGTTAGCGGGCGCGCTGAAAAAGGGGAAGGTCCTTTTTTGGTGGGCCCGCATTCATGTGTGCAGATAAAAGAGTGGCCCTCCGCGTCCCGTGGATGAGAGTGTGCGGAGGGCCGTAAAGAGTGTATCAGCCTTTGGGGGGCGGGAATCGGTACAGGAATTCGCGCTGCGGGATGTTGGTGAATTGCGGATTTTTGATGATGGTCACGAAGTGTGTGTAGGTGAGTTTAGCTGTGTAGAGGTTTCCTAGCTGACCTGCTCTTGTTCCTGCCCCCTTGAATGACCATCGCAACTCGTCTCTGTTTGTGTCTATCTTTGCTTCCCATGATGCCCATACGTGTCTTCCTTGCCATATGAAGTGCGTAGAGAGTATATGCTTATATGTTTCTCGTGAGTAGTGTGTCCAGTAGCTGTGCCATCCTGATTTTTCTGCATGTTTGTATACAGTTAGTAGTGTTTGTGGGACGGGGGGATGTTTACGATTGTCGTATACTTGTGACTGTATTTCTTGACTCATCCCCTTTGAAATCCTTTCAGCATTTCTACTATCTTTTTCCCTTTAGGCGTGAGTGTCTGATATTCCGTGTTTTCTATTAACTCTTTTTTTATGAGTGCGTGTACTATGCTGTTTCGGTAGTCGCCTTTGTATTGTCCTTTTCCTATTTCTATGAGTGCGTGTGATGATTTAGCTGTTAGTCTATTGTGTGCAAGGAATCTTAGTACTGTTAGGTCTTCACATGTCTGTATGTATTCTTCTATATAGTTTTCTAGTGCGTAGTCTTCGCTTGCTTCACGTTTTTCTGCCGCTTTCCAGAGTCTCTCCCATTCGTATTGATCGTAAATGATTTTTCCTTTTTTGCTGATTGCTGTTCCGCTTGCTGGGAAGTGCCAGGTGTGTTCGGGGTGTTCGTATCGTCTGCATTGATCGTAGGTGATTCCCTCCATGTCCCACCAGTCTCCCCATATGTTTTCAACGTATCCGTAGGTGCATCGTTTAGGCATGTGTGTAGTTTAATGATTGTAGTGATCGTGTAGTGATTCTATTTCCATCTCCAACTCGGCTACTCTGCATTTCAACGTGTCTCGTTCTGCTGTGAGTTGTCGTATGACTCGTGACGATAGGTTGATTGCGTGCACCATCATATCTATTTCGTCGATCATCATTTTTCTCCGCATTTATCGCAATATTTTCTGTCTGCTACTTTTGAGTAGCCTTTGATTCTGCCGTAGCATGCAGCGCATCCTGTTGTGCCTTCCGTGCCGTTTTTCTTCCAATACGTGTTGCAGTATTCGCAGTGAAAGTATTTTCCTTTTTCTTGTACCCTTGGGCGCATATCGCATACTTCGCAACTGATCGGATAGATGTACAGGTTAGGGACGTCAGACATCATTTTTTCCGTAACATGTGAGGCAATACTTTTTAGTATTGGATTCTTCATATTCTCCTATTGTTTTATCGCATTTGTAGCATTCAGCTACTCCATGTATACCGTCTACGTCCCACCATACATCACAGTAATTACATCGCAATCCAGAATACGTTTCCTCCATATAAGAATCTTGTCCGCATATTGAGCACGGAACGGATCTAATGTCAAGGTCAGGAATTTTCGGCATCACTTCACATTTTCCTGTATGCGCGTATGTATTTCTTGACGGAGAGGATGAGGGGGCTATCCATTTCCGTGCCGAAATCTATGTCCGAATACTTTTCTAGCCTGTCTATGAAGTTGTCCCAGTCGATGCGGCCCGAGTCTGCGTACCATCCGTCATAGATGCTTTCGGCTACTTCTTTGATGTGATCTGTGAGAATGTTTTCCGCTTTGCTCATGTCCTAACATTATCCTTCTCCTGTCGTCATGTCAACATGAGAAGGTGTCAGGAAGACGACACGTCATAGAGAGTTCAATTCACGGGAGACAGCAGCAGTACGGGTACAGCACTCGACCACAGGCAATCCGTGTGTCGACACACCTGACCAGGCTCGTACTCATCCCCCGGATACTCCGGTTCACAATTGTCGGCATGATAAACATCCCCAGACCAGTAGCTATGCTCCTCGTACCTATAGCCGACGTCTACTCCGTCCAATGCCAACGGAGAGTATCCGTTACCTTCCGAGTCTTTTGACATGACAATCGGAAGACTGTCGTCAAGCCCTGCGATAGCTTCCCGAAGCTGTCCGACTGTCATCACATGCTCAACGTTCACCCGAACACTCCCGCATCCGAAACCTGTGCACTCATCTTCTGCCGGTAGGCGTTGAGAGCTGACCGGTCAGCCTCCCAGTTCTCAAACACTTGTATAAATGCCCCTTCACTCTCGTCTTCCCGCACATAGTCACAATCGGCGACAAGATTCACAAAACGGGCATCATCGACAACTATGCGTGCAACTTCCCGCAATTGTCTGGGTGTGATCGCATCAAACGCGTTACGTGACAGTTTGTCTAAATCACCCGTTTTGATAGTTGCAGGAACATCAAACTCGGAAACGGCAGGCCTCTGAAACAGGAACAACGCCTTCATACCTACCGGACGTCTAATAGGCAACGAGAGACCGACGTCCTTTGCTGCTTGACGGGCAGCTTGCAGCATCACACCCCTCCAAATGCCCTCAGGATCGACTTGCTCCTTGACCCTCACCCGAGTACTCCCTACCCGGCTTGAGACGCTCAGCGACCCTTTGGGGCGGGGGAATCCTGACGACCAGTACTCCAACAACAAACTCATCTCCCCACCCACCGCCACATGTACCCGTCCGCGTCGCTCTCGATGACTCCGGCCCGCTCCATCGCTGCCCACACGAAACCTCTACGCGGCCCAGATATCTCTGTACCCGATAGACGTTCTAAAACTTCCTCTCGCGTCATCCTGCCGCCGCGCAGCAAAATGTCTCGCACTATCCGCCAACTCGGGGGGGTTTCATCTAACGCCCTGACGAGATCTATCGGTTGTGTGTGAATGATGTGTTTCGCCGCACCCTTCCCCGGTACAGCGGCGCAGTACACAACACCCTCTTCTACCGCATCATGCAAAAGTTTGATGACTGTCGCTTCTGCTATGTTGCCGCGCATTTTCGTCACGATGTAGGCGAGTTCGGTAAGCCCAACCGGTTCGCTTGATCTGCTCAACAACTCCCATGCCAACCGCCATGCGGGACCTATGAGCCTCCCGTCGTGTGGGTAGACGAAAGTTTTGCCTCCTTTACCTGTGTTGCAGCGTGACGGGAACGTTGGGGGTGAGACGTCTTGTGTATATACGGTCATGCCCGCATATTAGACAGCTGCCGTTGAAGTGTCAACATGAAACGGGGGTGTGAGGTGTTTAGGCCTACCGGTCTGCTCTCATTCACTGTGTGTGTTTTGATCTTGTGGTTTGCCTTATTTTCTCTATTTCAAGATCATTTGCTTGACAAAGACTTGACAGGGTAGTTATGATCGCAGAGCCGTTCCGTCCCGAAGGGTCGGGACAAACGACGCGATCATAACCCCTTGTCATGTCGACCGATCAACTTCTAACAATAAAATATGAAGATCGATTACCGTCCTTGCAGGTGAAGGGCGGTTTTCTTTTGGATCAGCCTATATATTTAAAGATCGACTCCATGGAATCAGTGCAGGTCACAGCTTTATAGCTATTTATCTATATAGTCAGCCTGATTCTAAGGAATCTTCTCTTGACCTGCACTTTTGTTTTTGATCTTACATTTGATTTAAATGCATCAGATGTGATCAGTACTTTCTGTTTCCAGGGGAACAGGATTTTGTTTCCAGGGGAACAGGCATCTGACCTGCATGTGATCACTTGTAATCTCACCTGATTCCATGGCGAGTGCCTCTGTTTCCAGGGGAACAGGATTTTGTTTCCAGGGGAACAGCAAGAAACGGACGCCCCCTAAGGAGCGTCCGTCATTACAGTCTGTAACTAAATTCGAATCTCTAGATGATAGATGTATGTACCCGGAGTACTACCGCATTTGAGTACATCTGCAGCTAGTAGCCTGTTCCATGCCTTAGGGAACGAACCGAAGGGAACCCCATGAAATCCTTTTATCCGCATAGGTTCCGCTGCAACCTTCCGCAAGTGTCCAGGCGTTACCCCTTGCGGAAATTCCTCCTGCATGATGATACGCAGGCACTCAGTGTTGTGCGTCGGAGTGTAGTTCATGACTACGGGTATTGAGTCTTCCATCAAGAAGACTCTCCACCCTGCCGCTATGAGATCTCTTGCTGCCTGTTTCCGCTTCTCAAGTTCATCTTTTGTCGTCATGCTTCCATGGTATCAGATCTGATTAGATATGAACAGAATCCTCTTCCGTCAACTTCATGCCTCGCTCATGCGGATGCAGATACCGGTACCTACTGCTACTTCCTACCTGGGCGATCATCGGCTCATCTCCTGCCGCCATCCTGTCCCATGCCGCATAAAAGACTGACTCGTCCCACAC
>k87-1777647_pt1 | contig 18719 bp, 16 predicted proteins | sample MGYA00084034_6733716 | MGnify analysis MGYA00084034
CCGATGCGTAAGTGCCCTAAGGTCAATGTTTGTGCGCACGTTGGATTTACTATGGGCTTAGAACAGCTCATTACGGGGGAAAGAGATCGGAACGTATAGAATCTGAAGTTGAATCACAAGGCATGAATTTAGATGACGAAAAACTGAGGATCAAAGCCATAAGCCTTGGCTAGTCGGCCAACTCGATGATTTTCTATTCTCTCGTCTAGAACGATTACAGACTTCGATTAACTGGGCATTGGCCTTAGTGTGCAGGGTAGTCTAGCTATGGGATTATTTTATTTCAGTTTCTATCGTTCTATAGAGTTCTTTCCTTGCGTTATTCCTCTGAAATTATTTACGAATTTCCAGCCTTGTTTCATATTGTAAGGCGCCATGGTTCACAAAAAAAAGAATCGTGTTTCACCAGTCAAGAGATGACATGCCCGCTGCAGCAAAGTCCTGTTTTACTTGGTCAATTATTTGTTCCAATAATGGATTTTTCTCATCAGACTCAGAATCCATGCTTTCATCCTCAATTGTTTCCTCTTCTTCGTCCGAAGTGTCACTGTCTTGGCCTTCATTCTCGTCGTTTGAACTCGAAGCTCCTGACGAGTCAGGATTACCTCCGTCACTACCTTCATCGTCGCCGCTTGAAGGGTTACTTGACGAGGACTGATCGTCGCTACTGCCACCATACTTCTCAGGGGCAGGGGTTATTTGTGCAAATACCTGGTTCTGAATGTCTCCGAGCGTACCTAACATCGTCGCAAACAGCCCCAGAAAGCCTGACAATGCGACATATTTCACGGATTTGGAATTGAACATAATCACTACGTGAGTAAGCTTGTAAGGCTATTTTCAGTTAATTCAGATTTATCAGATAAGTATTCTCTAAGTTTTAATTTAGTCTTGGTAGGAATTGGTAATTCCTTTCTACCATGTCCTGAAACCAAGGCATAAGGAGATATTAGTGATCTATTTCCCGCTCGATAGTAATGTTACCATTTCTTCTAGATTTATTGTCCCATTGCTTGTTTAATTTGGATACGCTCAATAGAATGGCTCAAGAATTTATCAAATGACCGTTCATTCAAGTATTCTGATCGTTAGCTCAACAGGAAAAACTGCTCATATTACAATCTATAATCAATAAGGAGCAGAAACTAGCAAGGCCACGCTATCCCAAATACTTGACGTTCATAAGGTGATCTACGTTTGAGATAAAAATCATTCCATCCCCGTGTTCACCATTCTTCCCTGATCTCGCAGAATCTATTAATGCACTAACGATCTCTTTAACTTGCGAATCAGGAACGACTAACTCAAATTTGGCCCTCTGGATTAGGTCATAGGATACAGGTTGACCTCTCCACTGGAGGTGAAGCTCCCTATTCTTGCTCCAACCCATCACTGTTGAGATGGTCATTCCTGCCACACCCATCTCCCTGAGACGCTGCTTTATAAGAGGCATTCTCTCAGCTCTCACAATTGCGTCTATTTTTTTCAATATTACTCATTTCGAAGAAATAGTTTATATTCATTTATTAAATGCGGTACGCAAAAGGATTATGGGATGACAAGTGTTGCGCTAGATGAGCTTTGTAAACTAATTATACAATCCGATCAATCCATAAGATTTGTAGGCATTGCAGACAAGTACGGCAAGCAAGTCGCCGTTAAATTCCGAGAGGGTCTTGTCCCCTACCTTGACCAGACCGAGTCCGAGATATACTCTATCGATACTGTAATGAGAATGAATAGTAGGAAGGAAATGGAATCAAAGCTTGGTAAAGTGATTTACTCTTTTACATTATACGAAAAAATTAAGCGTGCGACCATTTATACTAGAAATATCGACCACCCAGTACTTATGGTATCTTTCGACACCCAGTCGGATCACCATAATATCATTTTAAATAAGATTTTGCCGATTGCGAAAGAAAAGCTATTCAAAGGATAATGTACTTTCAATTGAAGATCAGTAGAATCGAAACACCATTTCCTCTCCCCACTTGAGATCATGTGAATGATTGAAGGTCCCCCAAAAACACCCTTCCTGACGAAGGTATTGCACCCGAAACTGGCCAATAGAAAACAAGACGTAGCAATGTGAGATAGTTAGACCACTTGAGGTATGATATCTATATTCGTTAATTTGGTTGCGTTCCTATCCAAAGTCCACTCCAATTCCAGAATTTCAGCGTTGAGTAGTAAAAAATAGGGGGCTTACTAGCACATTCGCCCTGGTTTGCAGTCGCTTGGATTAAAGATATGATGTCGAGTAGTCCAGTCTTCATGGTGGTGATGGTCAGCATGATGAGGATGTTTATGTGTCACAGTGTGCGTATGTCCTTTGTGTACAAACACATGTGTATGCTCATCTAAGTTCTCGCCATTTTCATCCGTTGTCACCTTGCCAAGCATGTCCGAGAGCTCTCCTATTATGGCAGTCAGCTGCATTGTTAGTGCAGTAGAATTACCACCTCCAACGGCTTCCTTTGCTTGACTTAGGTTCGAGACTAACTGATCGATAACAGCAGTCTGGTTGCTACTAGTAGGTTGAGCATTTACGCTACTTGAAGAGATCCAAGCACCCTGTGGTATACCTGCAGTCGAGAAAAGGAAGATAGTGGCGATTATTCCGCCTAACACAAAACTATTGCTTGTCATTTGTAAATAAAAATGAGACTTGAGTACTATTAAAATTTGTCGAGAGGTGTAGGGATATTTATTAACCTTACTCGCTCGCTCTGGACTTTGGTTCTGATGAGCTAGTAACTAATTATACGTATTGCCAACACAGCTACTCATGCATTTTACATAATCAGTGCCCTTGCCTCGTATACTTCAAATCTCTTGATGAGTATATATTGACGATGATTTTCACATTAAAGGTGGTATTATAGACATCCAACCAATTTAGATAAATTGAAACTCTGGCGTACTTTTGCTATTCGGTGAACGGATTCATGAAAAGGCTGATCGTGAGAGAAAATTTACCCTTACAACCTGCACATATTGAACGGTATCTCAAGATGAGAATGTTTTATGTTCCGAAAGCGAAATAGCTCATGACGTTCCAGACATTCCAAATAGAGATACTTATGACGATATCCCTTCGTCAACATACTAACTTAACATGTTAGTTCAAAAATACAGTTGTTACGGACTCTGGTAACTCAAGGAAGGAAGAAAGGATTTACCAGACACTGGTCTCAGTTTGTAACACACAGAAAGAAACTATGTTCTACCAATTTACAAACACATTGACTTTGGAGTCTGCTAACATTGCGCCCTGGTTTGTTCGCCCCCTTGTCATGAATATGTAGATCTCGGTTCATCCTAAATTCAAGGATAGTGACTCTGTACGTGAGCCGAACTGGTCATCACTAAATTCAAAAACTACGGTGTCGAGAAGACAGAGGGTACCTTCCTTTTCTCACCGGGTCAGATGGCTTGACTTTTAAGTACTTAGAATTCGTGACTCATAAATATTCAAATTACTCGACTTACCACCATGAGCATTCTGATTCGTGCGCCCAACCTCGAGGGCACTTAACTTGTTGGACCTGAATTTAATGCCGCTGCTATGCATTGCAATCAGTATTGCGTTCATCAATTCTTCGGCTTCTGTTCTAGGGATACCATCGATAGTCCTTTCATCACGATTTTTTCCACCCGCGATTCCATGAATCTTCCCTAATCCCATCGTGTTAATCAAAGTAGGCGATTCAAATTTAATCCCCAAAGTAGAGTATGGTCCTTCCTCCAATTTTATGCTGGTCATAATATTATATGGAATGCTAACTTTGCCCCCTTTGAAATCCGGTACATGTGGATCCATTATAATGATTCTCCTGTTGGTAGCGTAGATGATATTAGGTGTCACATAGCAACTACCAGGTAGCATTCGCGGCTGGAGTGTAACAGCCATCACCTTTTCGCCTCTCCTTAGCATTTTCTGCATACTGCGAATTTCATCTGAATTAGAACGGTCATGATGCTCTATCGAATTACCACTAACTCGCAGGCAATGTTGGACTTTATGAGTGTCCTGTCTCGTTATCAAGCCATGAAGCAAGTCACTGTATAAGTTTGTGACGGTACAAATTATTTAAGAAGTACTGATAATTTACCAATGAAAGTCTAACGTTAAAACCAATGCAGTGATTTTGCTCGTCTTGATTCTTTTATATTTTTGTTATGCAGCGATGATATGGCCCAGATCTTACCGACTTTCAATAGGATTGCAGGTTACTGACCTGACTGTCCCCAGAATTGAATTTAATTGAAATAGTATTTGATGGTGATTAAGGGTCTGATGTGAAACGGTGACAAAATATTTTCAGTACAATATTGTAGTGATCGCAAATTGGAGATTACTAGAATATGCGCTGAGCGACGAGATTCTGTTTGTGCGTCTTGCAATGCATTATTGCATCGGGGTAAAAAAAACATATGTTTATTCTTCTATATTGCAATAACTGGGACTATTAGTATTGAATTCGTCGTCCAATACACTTATGGTACCGTTCCCATAAGAAGTCACATGAAGGTGGATACGAAAATCGACAAGAATGATGAACTCGCGAATATGAACGCCCTCCAAGTAAAGAGTTACGTCAACAGCAATACGACTGCCCTAGTAGTCATTGGGGCATGTGAAAATCATGGTGATCACATGCCGTTTGGAGCAGATTTTATTTTTCCGACTGAGCTGCTCAAAAGAGTCGCAGTCAAATTAAATAATGTGATAGTTCTTCCTTACCTTCCATATGGTATGAGCTCACATCACGGTGATTACCAAATGACTATCAGTCTTCAATCTGGAACTGTAGTAAGGCTAATCCAAGACATATGTCACAGTTTGATAAGAAATGGTATTAGCAGGATTCTAATCATAAATGGTCATGATGGAAATATTGCACCAATAGAGATCGCGTCCAGGTATGTAAAGAGCAAGCACCCGAAAGTAGTAATCGCCTGTCTGGAAGCCTGGTGGACTCTGGTCGGCCAATCAAGGCACAATCTGTTCGACTTTTGGGATGGTTTAGGCCATGGTGGTGAAGCAGAGACGTCTGCAATGCTCGCTGTACGGCCTGACCTGGTGCAAATGATTAACGCTCCTAAAGATCTAATTCCGAAATTGCCGGCCTATGTGAGGATTTATTGGAAACTCAACGAACTGTCAGATACTGGTACGACCGGAGCCCCAATGAAAGCAACTGTTGGAAAAGGACTTGATATCTTAAGGACACTCGAAACCATCTTACTATCATTTCTAAATGACATGGAGAAGAATGAATGGAATTATGGCATATCTCGCAAATAGCAGAGGTTCTTGTGCTCAGTCACACAAACGTTGCTACAAGTCTAACCCTAGCTCAATCCCTGAATTCCAACATAGGAACGGAGAGATTCTAGAAGGGTTAACGACTGTCTGCAACCTTATCTCAAGGCATCTGCCGAAAAATTTTATAATCCAACCGGCCTCAGCGGCAAACGTTACATATTGCATTATTACGGTAGAATTCTATAAGTATTTTTTACAAATGGTATGATATGTTGTTCAACGTCTCGGAAATGTAAATAATTCTGAAGCTAAAGATTATATATTTTACGGCCGGTAATCAAATAAATAATAAATTGTCTTACCATCCTAAAGGAAGGGAATTTGATGCGTATGTTACCGATGTAGATGCTAATCGAGGCATAGGTTTTTCAGAAGAGCTACAACGTATAGAGTTTTTGCAGTTTAGATATACCGATTTGCTTGGAAAATTTTTGGCTAAATATGTGATGAGCGACTATGATGAGCTCTATGGCTTCCTTAAGAAGGGTATAGGGCTGGATGGCTCTTCGGTAAAAGGGTTCTCAGAAATAAATGAATCAGATCTTCTCCTAGTCCCTGACAGGCATACGTTGAGACTAAATCCTTTTTTTACTAACTTCACCCTTGGTTCGGTGATTGCAAACGTTCACAAAGGTTTTGGATTCGGAAGGCTTTCGCGGGATCCAAGATTTGTCTCCGAAAAAATGGAGGAATATTTAGCAGAGTCAAATTTGACGTGTCAGATTGGGCCTGAAGTCGAATGCTTCGTGTTTGACACCATTTCATTCCGTGACACTGAAGAGAACATTATCGACCCAAACAATCATTCGGAGGTTAAATATGGCGATACGCTCTCATCAGTTGCAAACTTACAAGCTTCAGCGTCAAACATTATTGTATCGGAAGAGCAGTACGGAGTAGGAAAGTATCCAATAAACAGAAAGGGGGGCTATGACGCGCCTCCATTCCAAGATTCCCTTGTGGAATTTAGGTTCGAAGTCGCCAGCCTATTGAAGAAATACTACGGAATCAAAGTTACAAATTTGAATCACGAGGTAGCAAGTACAGGACAAATAGAGATTAATTTTATGCATAGCAAGCTTACTGATGCAGCGGATAATGTTCAAATTTACAAAGACGTTGTAAGGAATGTTGCCAAGAGACATAATAAAATCGCGAACTTCATGCCAAAGCCCTTATTCGATGAGACTGACCCTTCGGGTGTTAAAGCGGATAATGGTTCAGGAATGCATGTGAGTGTAAGTCTATGGGACAAATCCTCATCTTCGAGCTCAGCATCTTCCAGAAATGCTTCTCCTAGCAAGCCCTTATCTAGTCACAATATTTTCTTTGATGAAGAGGACGCATATGCTAACATCAGCCAACCAGGTAGATATTTTATTGGGGGCGTACTGGATCACTCCAGATCGCTAGTCGCCATAACGTCTCCTACTGTCAATTCGTACTATCGAATGGTTCCAGGATTTGAAGCGCCAGTTTACGTTGCGTGGTCGAGAGGTAATAGATCAGCGATAGTGAGAATTCCAATTAACGACAAACTTAGCAGAGATTCAAAACGTATAGAGTTTAGGGCGCCAGATCCCTCATGTAATCCGTATTTGGCATTCTCCGCTATCGTGGCCGCTGGTTTAGATGGCATGAGGAAAAAAATTGATCCTGGAGATCCTATTGATGAGAACATATACAAGATGTCTGATTCACGAAGAAGCGACCTAGGGATCAAATCAGTTCCAGGAAGTCTGGAAGAATCCATTGCCGCACTGAAAAGTGATCACCTCTATTTGACTAATACATGTTTCAATGACGAATGCCTTGAAACATACATCGTCCTTAAGGAGGATGAGATTTCTAGGTTAAAAGAGTATGAAGGAAAAGGGGAATCAAGATTGCAACAATTCTATATGTATTATGATGTATGATATGTTCTGGTAATGTGGATGGTAGAAAGCCCTCCTAAAATCTCGTCCACTGTTGCTCGCAGAAAAATAATTGCCCGTTAATTGATGTCTCCATTATCAACCCCTCGGTCTAACAACCGACTTTACTACTTTGTTATTTCAGATTGACGAAGTATGGATATTGCTTGTTTAAACATCCATGTCAAACATTCATGCACTCTTTTCGACTAAACTACACACGGCCATGCATCGATTTGAGTATCATGAGAATAAATCGATCACTTTTTTTGCATCACTACCAACATCCAATAATCCTCACCCCGAAGAATATTGTAGTAGGCAGCCATGTTGTAGCCGTTTCAAAGGTGTTAAATCTTCGGTTTGCGTACATGAGTATGTGTAGAGGGCTTGTGTTACCGTCAAATGAGGTAATAAAGCATTGTGACGGGGAAAATCAGCGTTCGGCCGTCGCCGATCCCGAGTCGGGCGAGATTATTTGTGTCAAATGTGGAGCAGTTATTACGAACTGGATGCTTCAAATGTCTCCGGGTTGGAAGGTAAATCACCAGGACGAACAGAACGTTATTTGGGATCGAGGAGATGTTTCTAATCCGTTAAATCTACACTTCACGAATCTATCTACGAGAATAGGCAAGGAAAATCGAGATGCATCAGGTAAACGTCTAGATCCTAGATTGCATGAAAAATTGTCGAATTTGAGGAAGTGGGACTACATCATGCAGTTTGACTCGGAAACGAGAAACCTAAATCAAGTGATTTCTTTGCTTAGAAGATGTAAAGAAAAACTAGGCCTACCATATTCAGTAATTGAGAAAACTGCCTATCTCTACAGAAAGGTCCAACACAATAAAATGATAAGAGGTAGAACAACTGAAGCAATACTTGCGGCAAGTGTATACATTGCATGTCGACAAGTTGGAATACCAAGGACCCTAAATGATGTAGCAAAAACCAATAACATTACGTGTAAGGAAATCTCTAGTGCATATAGGTTAATTGTATTGAAGTTTGATTTGAGGATGCCATCAATAGACCAAATGCATTACTTGGTCAGACTTGCAAACTCTACGGACGTTGGCGAGAGGGTAAAGCGACACTCAATAATGGTAATGAAGGAGATCATCGAAAAAGAACTATCTGCCGGCAAGGATCCTATGGGCTGGGCAGCGGCAATACTTTACCTGATCTCTCAGCAATACGGAGACCCTACCAAGACTCAGAGATACTTCGCAGATATTGCTGGAGTTACTGATGTTACAATCAGGAACAGATGCAACGAACTTAAGACGGAAATAACCACAATGATAAAACGACAAGGTTTATGAATTATCATGCAAGATGTAGTTTTTTAACCACTCAGAGTTGTATTGTATTTTGAGGATCACTTGCCTATCAATATTACACAATTTGCGACCCATATCCGCTGCGCGAATCCGATTGAAGGGAAGATGAATTCAGTATCTTACCGCATAAGGCCTTTTGGTTTCCTTCTCCAGATCAGGAACTATACCGATCATTCTCCTCCATACGTTATCCCTCCGATCTTGGAAGGCAAAAGACCGCTAAGACTTTATTTTCCTAAATTTATCTCGTCTTCCAGTAGTTGTCTGAACAGGTGATTCTGTTCAATCTGTCTGTTTTAGAGCATGAAATATTGACTGTTTTGTATCCAATTTTGAAAGAATTCCTTTCTTCATAATTGGTATTCTACGTACTTGCTTTACAGATGGGATTTTTGCATATATCTCTTCATAACGATGAATGAAATTGTGAGGGGCAATTTTCTTAGGCACTTCCTCTTCGTACCAATCTACGTTAATGATATGTTTATTGGACATCTCTGTCAAAAGGTGAACGACCTGTTCAATTTCAGAGGGGAGTACGTGTAGGAGAACCTCGCAGGCTAGCACCAAATCGTATCTTTGTTTAGAAGCGTCAGTGGAATGCATTGATTGAATGTCAGATACAATAAATTCCAAACGATCATTATCATTTCTACTTCCATTATCGTCAGCAGTTGTTGTAGTAGCCTTCCCGTTCAAATACGGATCTTCGACGAACTGCCTAGCGTTTCTAATCTGGTCTGGTGACATATCCACTGCTACATACTTCGTAATTGATTTGCCAAAGTTTGCAAGAAGTAATTTGGTGATTCGACCGAATCCGCATCCCACCTCTAGAACGGACAATTTTACCGGTGCAACTTCGGAATATGTTGAACGAAACAGGTTGCTTGTCAGGTATCCAATCAACAAGCGCTCCTGTAATTCAAATTTGTTATTATACCTAAAATTATTCTTGTATACTCTTCCTTGCTCTATCCAATAATCCTTTGGGTTGTACGGGGATGATGACATGCCTATATTACCTGATTCCTATAGTAAGGCCATGTGGAAATTCGGGCAACACTTCTCGTGAAGCATAGCTCCTCCTTCCCTTTACAATGCTCATTAGGGATAACCGCATCACAAGTAACTAATTGATAGTTCAAGCTCTTCCCACTCCAATTACACCATTCCAAATCGGTATTTCATTGTACTCTCTTTTATAGGTGGTTATCCTAACAGTACTGGCCTCTGCTACAGGAACATTGCGGTTTTACAACTTTAATTGCACATTTCTAATTGAAGACCTTAAATGGAGATTCATTTTACCTGATGAAGTGCATCTTGTATCAAATAAAGATCTGTCGTTCAAGTACGAAGCAATTTTTGATAGTTTTTCAGGTTGACTCGTCACTTGATTGGCCTTACCAACATCAAATAATGAATCCGGTCTTAAGAATTTCCCAAGATACATATCAAAAATTATCAAAAACTGATTGTCTGACAGAAGAGGTGAAACGCCTAAATTGTTTATGAAGCGGCCCCATTTTCAGTTGATCTGAGGTTTTCGATTAATTGTGCTATTTTGAAAAGTTCTTCAGGGGCGTTAGGCGATGTATCGGTCCAACTTACAGCATGTATTCTCCCGTCCAATATTACGAATAGGGTGTAGGTAAAATAATCAGCACTTCCAGGTGTAGGAGGATAGTTCGATTGGATTCTTTGTAAATTACTGCTTCTAATCATATTCTTTAGGTTATTTTCTGTTTCTGGCGTAATTCGAACTATCTGAGCCTGTTCCGTTTCACCCAGGCCATCAATGAATACTAACTGCTTTGTGAATGAGTCATAGGACGACCTTTCACTTATACCCGCTATACCCCCTTCTTTAAGGTAAATGAACAAGAAAACTGATCGGATGTTTGGTGACGAGGTGGCTGAAGGTACACACGATCTAGGGGTCACACACCCTTGTGGATTATTTTCTGAAGGTTCGTTAGTCTGGCCGGAAACGTGCATATTCTGTGTAGTTACATAAAGTACTGCCGAAATCAATCCTAGGATCAACGCGATTGCGATTGTCAGACGTAGCGTAGCCATAGCCAATCCGAAAATAGTCAAAGCCATACCTATCCTTTAGGTGGAATGTGAATAGACATTGACTATTTGGTAATCCCACTTTACGCATTAAAGAATGTGCCCATATGAAGGCGTATCCGATTTTTTGGAAAAAAAGTAGGGTGTTCTAAAGGTAGTTTCTAGTCCCTACAAACGAGCAATATATCGCTAGTGATATCTATATATACGATGATGGCCGATCTTATTCATGAGAACCCTAGAATTAATCAAGCAAGATGGCTCTGCAAAAAATTCGTTGTTTAAACTCAGGGCTGCTACTGCACTTGGTATATCTGTCGTGGCAGATGCTCTAGATTATTTTGCAGCTCCCTTATTTGGAGTCCCAGTTATAGGAGATATATTTGATGCAATTATTGTCAGTTTGTTGTACAATATTACGAGAAGCAAGATGTCTACTGCCGTAAACATGATTGAATTCATCCCTATTGTCGGAGATTTCATCCCTGTATACACTCTTTCAACTCTTATGTGGATAGCAAAGGAATGGAAAAGTAATAGGAAACACATTGAAGCTGAAACCAGAATAAAATAAAATAATCTGGGATATTGATCTGGTACACTGATAAAGGAGAGCCCCCCCGTAACTCTCGTGAAGTACGCATAGTCCTGCTTTAGCCCCATGTATATCTAGATTACTGTATTCACATATGACCTCATTATTAGTACCGAAAACGTGTGGTGTGGCAGGAAATTGATTCTCTAATTAGATTAGATTGGTCGCAAGCTGAAAACCTCTTTGGGAGCAATGTTTATCAAAATCCTTTTTGTCTGGGGCTTACGCTTCCTACTAATTGGATCTCGATTCAACAAATTAGAAAATAGAAAGGAAGAAAAGCCAGGAGCAAGTTACAGAAGCATATTTTTTTGAGAATGGTATCTAATTTTGAAATTGCTCCACTAATCATCATTAAAGTATGATATCAAGCCAAAGATAATTTGTATGCCAGATGATTTTGTTCTAGGGCGCCGCGAACTGTCTTTCGATGACTGCAAAAATAGCGAATTTTAATACTTGTGACACTAAAAGTACTTATATCTCTATGGCTGGAGTTTACGTTCTTATCACTTCAGAAATCGGATACGAAAATGTCATAATTGACGAATTGATGGCAATTCCTCAGACTGTAGAAGCTTCCAAGGTCTATGGGTCCAGATATGATATCATAGTAAAGATATCAGCTGATTCTCCTGAAAAATTGAGAAAGATTTTAAGTAGCATCCGAAGAGTCGAAAAGATCAAATCAACTCAGACAATGCTGATAGTTAAGGAATACGAAGATCATGTGTAGTATCCAAGGTCCGGTTGAGATCTGGCTTGTGGCAACTTTATTTTTCGATGGCAAGCGTTTTCGATAGTACCTGGCACTGTTAGTTCAGGATATACCTATATTGTATTAAGTTCAGTGAATAACACATTCCCTCTTACTTCAGGGTAGCTAAGGTAGCCTCACATCCTTATGTATTATATTTGTCTGCGATTAATTTAGCCTAAATGGTGGAATAATTTTTAGCATACTTAATTGTCGGCCAGCAAGTGACCATTTCTTGCTCGATTGCCAAAGTAGATTACCCTTGGTATACATTTCAAACCCACCTGTGGAACTAGGAAACAAGAAGATTGGCCAAGGAAATGGAAGTTCTCTTCAGGGTGCGATAGACATTCATTTTCCATTTTTTATATCTCCTTTGGCGGTATCAGTATTTTCGGTAACTTGCGTTAATTAAATGGTCGTTCTGTCATCAGTAATTGTCGATACTATCTCAGATAGTTTAACCTTGTTTGTATTGCGTGATCCAATCTAGCCTGTTCATATTGATCTATAATTGATTCAGGTGTATCATCAATTGTCGACCCACTAATAAGCGACGAAGATTGTTGATTGCCTTGCTGAGTCGGAGGAACTGACGATGATGAAGTGGATGCTAATGGGGGATTGCTTATACCGTTCTCCAGGTCGCTTTTGTCATCTCCTCCTCCATTCTGAACTGCAATGATGTTAATTGCATTTCCATCGCCTTGTAATTGGTTTGCTATATTCTGACACAATATATTGGTTGAAAGTACGCCGTTACCACAAGCATTTCCTTGTGAAAGCGCCTGATCGTTACTCTCTCCATCGTCGTTATTTCCGCTATCATTACCATGTCCATTGTTACTGTCATCGCCCTCATTGTCAGTGTCATTCTCATGACCATCACCGCCATTATTATCCTCGTTGTCGTTATCTCCGGAGCCCGTTACTTCAAATGATGAATCTGCAGTCTTTGTATTGAAGCCATCTTTAGAGACTTTCGCTTCAACCTCGTACGTTCCATACTCTGCGTCATCAGATATCTTTACGTCGAAATTAGCCTTTCCATCTTCATCTGTCTCATCTTTGGCGGTAGTCGAATCAGTTTCTGGGGGGTGCACTGTGAGTTTAACATCGGCTCCAGAAATCTTATCTTTGGCATTGTCATCTTCTGTTACTATAATAGAGATCTTCTGTGTGTTTCCCCTTTCTATATCATCGTCGTCGATGGAGACCTTTACATTTAGGTCCTTTGCGGCATACACATTTTTAATATTATCAACTGATACTGACCCTATAACTGTGAATAGTGTAAGAGCTGCTATCGCAATCCAGACACTCGAGATCTGAGATCTTTTGGTGTACATTGATGTATACATTATTGTTTCTTATTTGTGCTATTATCGATAGATTGTAATAAAGAATAAGCACAAACAATCAAGTCCTTATTCCCATATTTATTTAAAAGTGATCATACCAATAGAAAAATTGTATACAAAAGTACTCTTAAATTGTCATATTATTTTCTAAGGGTAGATCGTTCTTCAGCCCCTGGTTCGAGACTCACTGCATAAAAAAAATGTCAGATTATTAACCCAAGCAGATAATTAGGATCATGATGAATTTCTCTCCAGTGTGTCCTAAGAAACATGTTTGAACAAGATATCACTTTGATCAATTGCGTGGAGAGTATGAATAATTCCTCTCATGCCAGCTTATTGCATTGTTCTTGCTTGAATCAAAAATGGCTGAAATAAATGACGCAAAGAGGATGGAGCCTGCGATAGGAAAACCGAGTGTGTATAATAGACTCTGAAAGATGACCGTCTTCGATTCTATTATGCTAGTCAAAATGAGCATGACCATAGAAACTATGCTACACGTTATCAAAACCAAATGCCAAGGGAATTCCTTCTCGCTGTTGAATGTAGTACTTAATGGATCAATAGAGTACCACAAAATCAAAAATAATAATAAAATCAATGGCATTAGTAACATGAGAAATGTAGCAAAGGTAATCATTACAGCTTTTGCCTTTTCTTTCAAATACATAGGAATCATTAATCTTCTTAATCCGTTCCACAAGGTGCTTAAATTTCGAGCCCAGATAGCTGTGATATGGTGTTCGCCATGGACCACCTGGGATCGAAGACCGCGATCTTTTACTATCCGCCCTAGTTCTACATCTTCACAATTTCCTCCCTGACTCGTTCATGAGTGCCTATGATTTCATATGCGTCACGACCAATTATAAAACTTCCAAAGAAATACCCTCCTACCCGTGTATTTGGATTATTTGCTTTTTGCGGAGAGTACTTTGCATATGACAGAGTCCAAAGTATGGGCAATGTCAACCTTGTCCAAAAGTCTTCTGCTCGCAATCGTGGTATAAGGGTAAGGGCAGCTAGCTCGTTAGATAAATAAAACTGAAGAGAAAGTGAAAGAGTACAATGTGAATGAGTAGTATCAGCATCAGTAAAGAGGAGGATGTTACCTGCCGAATGGATATAGCCTTGATAACACGCCCATGTCTTTCCTGTCCAACCGTCTGGCTTGTTTCTCTTCTCATCGATGGACACAATCTTTATCCTTGCATCTTCTTTACCATAGTATTGAAATATTTCAGCAGTCCTATCGGAAGAACCATCATCAACGACAACGATTTCGAAATTTTGATATGTTTGTTTTAACAAACTATTGAGACACTCATCAACATAGTTTTCTTCATTGCGAGCGGGAATTATTATGCTGACCATGGGTAAATCATTCTTGGTAGTGTTGACTCTCCCAGTATTTAACCCCCCTTCAGTTGCGAACTGCCGAAGGCAAGGAGACCTTCTCAAAGACATGATTGTATACAAAAGAAAGTATAGCCACACAATACAGATGCTAATCATTATTCCAGATAGAATGGCATACAATAGTATCATGCTAAGATTATGACTATAGCTTCAACGACCATATTTTTAACATTTCCTTGGTACAAAAATACCTATGCGTACGTCAGCCCGCATATTAAATTAGTATTCTTGGTAGTTAGGATATTGAGGATTGAAAATACTTAAAAGATTACTTAATGCAACTTCAAAAGGAATTTCTCCTCCCTTCGAATCTGATAGTCATAATTGGTAAATTATACCGCGTTGTTACGACTAACTTTGAACAAAAGGTGTGTAATTTCGGATTTCTAAGTTTTATCCGAAGTACCAAGCTTTTTCATCATCATTGAATCATAAGTATTTCTATCTTATTTTCAAACTTGATTCGTATTCGAAATCTGCATGTTTGGTCCTATTTCAAGGATTCCCTTTAAATGACTCACTGGTACTTTTAACTAGATATCCTAGCTACACATAAGGAAAACACTGCTAAAGGGGTATGCTTTTCTCTAATTGGCTAATTCGTATTTCAAGTCAAAGAAAATTTGGAGGGAGCCATTTGAAACCAACTAATTCAGGTGGACTCTAATTATACGATGAGAAAATATCGGCAAATTAGATCCTACTAACTAAAGTTATGTACAGTTTGTTTGAATACGGCAGAATCTCTTAAAACTTTGGCAAGGGAAACATGGTTCGAACTGGGAATTTGACACTTTATCATCGCTGCGCTCTAGAAGCGCATATATATTAATTGCCTCCCTCTTGATTCAACCCCCACCTATCTCTTACGCGGTCTTCGAGCTTCGAAAATAGAACACGGTCAAACACGAGTCCGATAGCGAATATAGTGATCATTGAAGCGATTATTTGATCCATAAGTTGGAACTCTCTGCCTACTAAAAGAACATGCCCTAAACCAACTGCGGCAGCAATTAATATCTCTGCGCCTATAAGCGCATGCCATGCAAACGACCAAGCCTGTTTTATTCCAACGATCAGTGACGGAGTAGCTGCAGGAATCATGACGTACCTGAATAGGGAGAAACCTTTGGCGCCCATATTCTTTGCGGCGCGGATATAGATTGGAGATATATTTCTTATTCCTCCATAGGTGGACATCATGACCGAAAAGACGGAACTCATTATTACGACGAAAAGTATTCCTGCATCGTTAAGTCCTATTAGTAGTATAGCGAATGGTACCCATGCTACGCTAGGAAATGATTGTAAACCGACAGCAAAAGAGCTCATGGTTTTACCGAAGCCAGGGAATTTCACCATAGCCAACCCAACTGAAACCCCGATGACGATCGACAACGTAAATCCAATAACTAGACGGTACATAGTTGCAGCAATACTGATGATCAGTGTCAAATTCTTCACAAGTTCTACAAAGGATCCTGCAACCATAGCTGGGGATGGCAATGAAACTTCAGGCCAAATCCCTAACATGAACACCAGCTGCCATATCCCTATGAAGGCTGCAATGAATAGGGCTACATTGGCAAGGTCCTCAATATCTAATTTAACCATTCTATGCTTAATCGATGATGATGTACCTAAAGTAAAAGTCAGGATTGTTTCGCCTTTTCCACAGGTATCACGCTTCTGCATTCTGCTTAGTATCTGGAACTCTATTTATCGGACCTTTTTTTTAGCCTTCGTTTCACTAACTCAAAATTAGCCCATTTCAATGTGCCACTGTTGATCAGAGGAGAATGGAACACTTCTGAAATATCAAATGTCTTAGAGACGTATGCAGCAAGATTGCTAACTAGTAAAGTGTCTGAATTTGAAGTACAGTAAAATTCGGCTTTGATCTGATATAACATTTCCTTTTCTTAAAGACAAGTCTAAAGCAGGATATATATAATTGCCTTTAAATGTGAAAAATAGAATTGTTTGACGAACTCATTGCGTATACATTGCGCAATAATGCTAATCTACTTCATATTACTTAAGATGGGTCTTCAATTAACACAATATGCTCTTCTTGAGGCAATATCACAACAGTACTTTCCTTTCAAATCAATAATTGAGCATAATCAAATTATTTCAGTCATAGGAAACTCTATGAAATTCTTGCTGGGACCCAAAATTAGGTCCAAATTTTATGCATATATTTTGGCTGTTTTGCACCAATCAAACAGATAATATTGCCTGATAGGGCCAATCAAAATGCACCACTAATATTGGAGAGACAGAATATTTCGAGGTGGAATTGATAGGTAGCTATGAAAGTAAGAACTAAATTCTTACTGTCAGGCGTAATTATCCTTGCAGTTGCTTTGAGTTCACAATTCAATTCGGATCTCCTGCTGAGTGTGACCAACTCCTTAACTAATGGTCCTCAAAGTGGTGATAATGACACCGGGAGCGAGGCAGCAGGACAGGATACTGATTCCCGATCGGATGTCTTGCGATTGGGCTATTTTCCTAATCTAAATCATGCCCAAGTAATCATAGGATTAGCGAATGGGCACTTCCAAAAAGCACTGTCTGAGAACAGTACAGGCAGGGGCGAAGAAGGAGGTGAGGATATCAGTATAGAGGAATACGTGTTCAGCGCTGGCCCTTCAGCTATTGAAGCACTATATGCAGGGCAAATTGATGTGGCGTATGTTGGACCCAATCCTGCAATAAATGGTTACTTGGCATCTAATGGTGAGGGGATACGAATAATTTCTGGATCTGCGAGTGGGGGAGCCGTATTTGTAGTGAGAAACGATACAGGCATACAATCCGCTAGCGACCTTGGTGGAAAGAAATTTGCTTCTCCACAATTGGGTAATACTCAGGATGTGGCCTTGAGAAAATATTTGATACAGAGCGGGTATGAAACCGTCGAGAATGGAGGTAATGTAACTGTGGTTCCAGTGAAACCTTCAGACATTCTTACACTCATGCTTAAGAAAGAAATTGACGGTGCCTGGGTTCCTGAACCCTGGGGAGCGCGTCTTGTCAAAGAAGCTAACGGGAAGATACTTGTAGACGAGCGGGATTTATGGCCGCCAGATGGTAAATTCGTAACTACGAACATCATCGCTAGATCGGACTATTTGAAAAACAATCCTGAGACAATAAGGAAGCTGATTAATGCACATATTGATGAGACAATTTGGATAAATGATACTCTACAGAATATACGGAACGATGGCGTCAATGGAGCTTCAGGGTACAAGGAAAACGAATCAAATGCTGACCTTGAGAATGGCAGCGTTAAGGCGTTCATACACTCATTTAATGATGGCCTCAAGCGGATCACGGGGAATACAGTCCCTGAAGACGAATTGAGTGATGCGCTTCAAAGACTCGAATTTACATATGATCCTATTGAACAGTCGCTTTTTAGAATGGCAGATGATGCATATGATCTAGGGTTGATAGGAAGAGGGAATGAACCGGATTTGACAAATATCTATGACCTAGGATTGCTGAAGCAGGTACTCAAAGAGAGGAGTCTCTCAGTTGATGACATTTAAGTGGCAAGGGGGCGAGTCAGAAAATAAAAGTATCTTTTACAGTCGGTCCTAAAAAGTGACCGAACTTCCATCTCAAGAACTTGATACGTCTAATCAACGGGGTGTCAATAAAGACCAGGCAAGGATTACCCAATCCACTCGCCTAATCCTATTGAAATGACTGATGCTGTTCTGTCGCCTTTGTTTTCATTTCTGTTCCTACCTCTAGATTCTAGATTTCCGATAAGGACAATGGTGATGCTAATGAAACCCTCCTGTTCTCATCAAGAAATTTGGAATTTCGGCCTAAAGAAATGATATAAGGACATCATGGCCCCATTAGATCGAGGAATAACTAATGTCGCC
>k87-2608_pt1 | contig 18406 bp, 15 predicted proteins | sample MGYA00084034_6733716 | MGnify analysis MGYA00084034
ACATATTTCATTTAGATTAACCGGTATTCTTAAATTCTCAATCTCCTATGCACAAAACGTCTCCATGAGATGCTACTGTCATTCATTTGGATGGATGAACGAATGTTCAGATATATGACGTCAAGATATGATCTTTATTTCTTACTTAAGAGTCTTCTTCTTAACTTTGAATCATGTGTTTTTATTCTCAAACTTGTTCCGCAGCACGGACACCTTATCTTATTCCATCTTATAAAAACCTCACATTCTGTACATCGTCTTACACCATCTCCATAATATGTAGTATGATATGACTTCTTTGCTTTATACTCAACGCAAATATTTTTGCAGGACATCATATTTCTTACTTGTATTTCAAAACATCATTCTTAGTTGTTCTCACAGTCCCTCAGCTAGTTAGTACTCTAAAGTTATCCAGCTGCAAAATACTGAAAGCCATCTCTAAGAATAATTGTCAGGGTTTCTCTCATAGATGCAGATTCAGAATTTCTCTTTATTGGTTTGACTCTTGATAGCTTGCTGTTCGTCTTACTGCTATTAGACACTACGAAATTGTTCATCTCTCTCGTTCTCACTTCGCTCCATTTATTTAGGTTCTTTTGCTGCTCGAGATGACTAACGTTTTTACTTGTTTGAATACACATGGTGGTATAGATTTGTCTTTAATTCTGCAGGCTGTAAAGTGCCATCCTCCTTCAAGGGCCAAGTAGCTGATCACAAAGCCAAGCGCCACGTAAGTTAGTAGATTCAGATTTTCTAACATTCCAATAGTATCCATCTGATTTGTATTATATAAGGTTCTTTATGACAAAATTAAACATTTGAGTTGAAATGCAATCTAATACCTGATATCTGTTAAGATCTATACTTTAGTCATGAAGTGCTTCTTATCAACTGTAAACAGGTATACTAACAAAACCTGTTCTTTCTTCAAATGATGGAAGTTGAAATTGACGTTGCAAGTACCAATAGTATATCCATCTAAAGAAAAGTTTTATTCTATTCAAGTAATCGTTTCACGTCGTTATCCATCGTTTGTCTAGGTCGATCTGTGGACCCTTGACTTTCCCATTGAGATGGGCTAGAATTTGCTCCTTTATATTGATATCAAAAAGTGAGATAGGGCCCAAGTACTTCGCAAAGTCAATGATCACTTTGAGATTATTAATCTAATGATTTCAGAAGATCCCTTTTCTTGCATGTAATTATAAAAATCCACAGTGGATCTATTTTGTTCGTTGGGGAGTAACTGAATTTTAGTTAACAAAGTTGAAATCTTGATGGCCATCTCTTGTTTGGTCTAAATTAAGAAGTGGTGCTTCTACCATGAGAGTATCCATCTCTTTAATAGTAAATCTAGTACTTGAATTCCTATACTAGGTGCGGTCACCGGGATTTGAATTCCCGCCCTATCTTGTTAAAAGATCGAGTCCCGGGTTACGGGCTAGCCTCGTATTCTATGATACATGGAAGGCCAGTGTACTAACCAAACTATACGATGACCGCACATATAATTAGGCTCGGAAGCAATGGCTATTTATTTCTATGTTAGAGTATTTGGCCGATAATGGAAGGATTCATGATTTGGATTGCTTAAGCAAGGCTTATAATGACAAGCTACAATGAAGCTTGTGTGATGAATGAATTATTTACTAAACATGGCAATCATAGAATTCAAAAGATTAATGATTTCGAATTCCGACTCGAAAAGAATGAAAAAAAAGGAATGAATGTTCCAGTCACTATTTTCTCCGACGATATTCTAATTTCCAAGATGGTCTCCGATCGAACGATCGATCAAGCTGCTAATGTTGCCACACTTCCCGGCGTAAGAAAACATATCGTGGTTCTTCCAGACGGTCACGAGGGATACGGATTTCCTGTCGGAGGAGTTGCTGCAACTGATTTGGTTGAAGGTGTCATCAGTCCAGGGGGAGTCGGATACGACATTAATTGCGGTGTAAGACTGATCCGTACAAACCTGACCGAAAAGGATCTGTTGAAGAGAGGCATCAAGGATGTAGTTGATGAACTCTTTAAAACCATACCTTCTGGCGTAGGAAAAACAGGTTCGATTAGATTAACGAGATCTAGCCTTGATGAATTTCTCGTTGAAGGTGTAAAATGGACTATTGAAAATGGGTACGGTTGGGAGGAGGACGCCGAAGTTTGTGAGGAGGGAGGCAGGATGGATGGAGCTGATCCTGAAAGTGTTTCCGAGACTGCTAAGAAGAGAGGCATGAATCAGCTTGGAAGCCTTGGATCGGGAAATCACTTCCTAGAAGTACAAAAGATAGATAAAATCCTTGATGAGAGGGCAGCAGCTGCTATGGGTCTAAACGAAATAGGTCAAGTGACCATCCTCATTCATTGCGGGTCTAGAGGTTTCGGGCATCAGGTATGCAGCGATTACCTACGCCTCTCTGAAAGTATTTCGAGAAAGTATGGACTAAAACTAGTTGATAGGGAATTGGCTTGTGTTCCAAATAGCTCTCATGAAGGAATGAGCTACCGAAAAGCAATGTATTCTGCACTCAATTTTGCTTGGTGCAATCGTCAATTAATAACCCATTGGACTAGAAAGACATTCGAAAAACTGTTTGGTATGAGTGAACAAGACCTAGATATGAAACTAGTATATGACGTTTCGCATAACATTGCGAAGGTAGAGCGGTACGATATCGATGGCGAGGGAACTCGTGATTTAATGATTCACCGTAAAGGCGCAACTAGGGCATTTCCTGCTGGAATGGCACAAGTATCTGAAAGATATCGAGCCGTTGGACAGCCGGTCATTATACCCGGATCTATGGGAACTGCAAGTTGGATTCTACTAGGTAATAAGAAATCCCTTGAGTTGAGCTTCGGCTCCACCGCTCATGGTGCTGGAAGAACCATGTCAAGATCGGCTGCAAAGCGAACATATTCTTTGGACGAAGTTAGAAAAAATCTTACAGATAAAGGTATTTATCTCAAGGCCCTAACTAAAGAAGGTGTCGTGGAGGAAACACCTTATGCCTACAAAGATGTTGATAGGGTCGCTACTATTTCTCATTCCGTTGGTATTGCAACAAAGGTGGTAAGATTAGTCCCGTTGGGTGTAATGAAGGGTTGAAGCCGGAAGAGGATCCAGATTTAGAAATTATAAAAGCTCGAAAAATGCTAAAGCTTAGGGAACAAGCTGCTGCCACTGAAAAGCGAAGAAAAATTGAAGATGAATCCAAACTTGTAGAAAAGTCAAGGAAGCAGGCTTTTCTCAAATATATTTACGACAGAGGAGATGAGGTATTGTCAGCGGCTGAATCTCAATATCCGTCACAGACCGCGTCGGTGATGAATCGCATACTCGATTTGATAGAAAGAGGAGATATTCAGCAAAAGATATCGGGAGGAGAATTGTTGTCACTTTTCCGTATGTTGGGATTGAACATCAAAATGAGCACAACTATAAAAATCGAAGACCATGGTAAGTTAGTTTCCTTTTCTGATAAGTTGAAAGCCGACAGTGTTAAGAATGAAAATGAGACCGATTAGCTCTCGCGGGTCTTTGAAATTCAGGTTCCGAACTATTTAACTTATTCATCCACACTAGTGTGGATGTTCTTTTTTCAATTTCTTTTGCCTTGCGTGTGGAAACAGCTGAATCTCTATTACTTCCTTATCTGCCTTAACATCATGATCATTGTGTATTGGAGTAATGCTTGACTTGAGAAGGAGTGAATCTATGACACTTTGTTCTAATTTTAAGTATCCGATAACTTAGTACGGGTATTGAACTACTAATGCCTGTCTAAAGTATCAGAATGGTGTAAATGCTTCTAGAGCATCAGCAATCATTTGAAACTCATTCGATTTAATAGAATTCTAAGTACAGATACGTTTTAATTTATTGACAACTACTATTAGGAGTAACTACTTATTGAAAAAGTGTACCAAATGGACTACACCGAACTCATAAATATGACAAGAGATTATCAACTTGGAGATCTATCCATTAACGATAAAGCTCTGATCTATAGGATAATCAACTCTGAAGCATCATCGTATAGAGTTGCATCATCAAAATTTAGATTTCGACAGCACCATACCCAAGAAAGAAATGATTATACGGTATTAAAAAGGCTTATCGAGCTTCGATATATTGAAGAAAATCAAGAACAGAGAAAAATATTCGGCGGGAGTATGATATATAGATTTACTACCCATGGCTTGCTTTATATTTTCTTAAGCAAGCTAATCTACCCGCCGCAGCTACTCTTGAATTATAACGTAAATAGTGTCCTCAAAACGCTTGTATTTCCCTATTTTGAAACTAAAACGATTAGTCAGGGCACTGCTAGATTCTATGATGCAATTACTGAGTATTTGAATGAATGTGCAAGGTTGTTAGTTGATCAAAATACTCCTCCAAAATCACAATTGGAAAGCCACGTTAGGAGAGAAAACTCCTTAGGATACGAATTAGACGAATTGATCAAGTTCCTCGCAGTGAAGCTAGCATTAATGTATAGTGAATCAAATCTTCTAACCATTTCTTCTGCACTTGTAGAAAATGATAGTGCAAGAGTCACGCTATACGAATTGGAAAGTTCAATGAAAAGTCTTATAGCCTCCGACAGGAAATTCATGCATCTCTTGGAAAAAACCAAAACTGAGTTCGATGAAATTCGATAAGTCTCAGATTTGCTATGAAATGCCGAACGAATAACACTGCTTTAAACGTGCGGCCACTCTAGTGTATCTAAAAATTTCTAATCTTTACTTCGATTATCGTATTAATTAGGTGGTGCCGGTTCCGACCTTATGCATTCATTCAACGTATTCTTAAATAATGAGGTAGAATCTCTATTATGCCCTAACATCCTTGAACAATCCTAACACTGGTCAGCGACAGCTCTTTGACCTACCTTCGGTTTCACAGGAGTTCGTATTGAAGTTGCAGTATACGAGTTCCAGATTGGAGTTTTTTCAAAAAGAGAATGACCTATAACTACCAAAAGGCTAGGATCAACAAAAGCCTGATAATCTGTGACAGGGAGAGTTTACAGAAATATTTTTTTGTAATTACTTTGCTCAGTATTACAGATTGCTGAATGTCGGGATCACTATTCTTCTTGAAATCCTTCATGAAAGATCTACTCCGACAGGAATAAACAAATCCTCATCTTCAAAATCAATAAGTAAATTTCGTATTATTGCTAGACAAATAAAATACTAATTGACTAGTGCAACTGCCCTGTCAAATAAGATCATATCAAATTATATATTCTTTGAACTCCTGGTGTGACACTCAGTTGAAGACAATATGCAAGAACTCGTATAATGAGTTTTGGTTAAAGATTCCACGAATAAATTACTTAAGATTGAGCACTCAAACTAAATAACTACTGCATTCGTCATGACAGTACATGCTGAATTGTGTTTGTAAACCTATGGTAAGCTTCGAGATCGTCTTGCAGACATAAGGCTTGGCCTTTCTGGGACAGTGAGTAGTTTAGAAATACTAAAGGAAGTATTATTGTCCTCTCATTCGGCCCTTTTCATCTTTGAACCGCAGATAGAACACGTTATATCTTTATGCTCATTACCGCATCCCATGCAATAGTATCTTATCATGCTATAATTATAAGACGATGTATCCGAGGACGAGGAGAGAGAATCAAAAAGGCTTCTTGTACTAGTATCCTTCTTCCTTATCCTTAGACGGGCTATCAAAAAGTTAATTGCAATAAATGCACCCAAAGCTACAACCAGAGATATAGGAAATGGTAAAAGCAAAGAAGCAATGAGACCTATTCCTGCATATAGGCCTATCCATTTGAGAGTGTCTAGCATCAAATGTGTTTTGTTATTATCGACATGCTTCATGTATAGATGCCATCGTATCCTACTATACTTTTTGCAATAACCTACTCTTAAAGTAACTGTATACTCTGTGGTACGGGGATTTCAAGCTGAACTAGATGCCTTAGATCTATTCGAATGTGTTGGATGTCTTCAAAGGAAGAAGCGCAACAGTCTGAAAAAGTGCAAAATTTTCTGTTTTCCTCTATATTAGAGATCTGTTAGTTGTTTGCTTTTAATGTGATAAATATCTCATAAACACCACTTACAAAAAATGGCAAAATAAATACTATATATACACTATCTAATGATTAAGAAAATTTTTAATTTGTATAAGCATATTCCCTTAACCCAGCTTTTGCAGTCAATTTTCCTCCTATTCTGACTAATACAAATTCCTTGTTGCTATGATTGATAGAATCAAACAGACCCCTTCCTATTCCTCGGTGCAGCCCTTCGTATTCCTCCATCGAGAGTTTCATTCTCGTGCCTATCTCTCCTTCCAGATTCATTGAAGTTACTATTTCCTTATAAGGAGGTTGAATTACCCCGCTGAAAACCATCGCGCTGCTACCACTCCCATACGATCCAAAGCCTACCCTTTTGCCATCCAAATCAGTTCCTTTTTTATACTCGTATTCTAACGAACTCCTGAAACCCATATACATCGAGGCCGTGTACAGATTGCCTATTAATTCGGAAGCCTTCAAAGAACTAGCCATCTTCTTTTCATAGGCCTCGTGGTAAAGGGCTGTCTGCATAAAGAGTCTCCGGAACTTCTCATCTGCTTTCATAAATTCTGTATCCGCCAGGATAGATTCAATGGTTCCCCTAGGATCTTTTGGATAAGGTTCTTCTAATCCTATCTCGTTAATGACTTCTTTCCATCTGGGAAGGTTTCTCCACTCGTGTCTTAAGAGATACGCCAACGCCTTCTCGCCCATCCGTCCATATGGTAAATGAACACTGATCAGATCGATATGATCAGTAATTGATTCTCCATCCTTTAGATCAATTAATTCATACTTCAATGCTTTCTCTTTATAACTGTCAAAGGCCTTCCTGACCTGTATAAGATATAACAGATTTGAATAAGTCCCATTAACTAAAGGCGTTTCTTTTCCAAATGGTCGGTAAAAATCATACTCATTACTGATGATGGTCGATGTCACTTTTTGATCGAAGGCCAATAACCTAGGATTATCCTTGATCAGCATTGCCACTGCACCAGCTCCCTGCGTGTATTCAGCTGTCGAACCAAGATCGTACTTGGCAATATCGCTCACAATCACAATTGCTGCTTTATCGTTATTTTCTTCAGCACGTATCCAATTAGCATTATCATATAGAGCGTAAGATCCGCTTACACACGCAAATTTGCATTCGATCCCTCCTGCGTGCTCAAAAGAACCTTTACCATAAACTTGCTCCAGCATCCCGATCACAAACGAATTCATTGCTTTTGACTCATCAAGTGCTGATTCCGTTGCTACATACATTCTCCCTATATCTTGGGGTTGCAAATCATTCTTCTCCATTAATGTTAAGCATGCATTGGCCGCCATACAGGCCGGATCTTGATTAACATCAACAATAGCCATTTTCCTAATCCCTATACCGTATTCTAGCTTCTGTGGGTCTATGCCCCTCGCCTCCGCAAAGTCTTTACAATCTACATAGAGCTTAGGAACGTAGATAGCCAGATCATCGATTCCTACTGGCATTATGATAACAAATGGTATTTATAGACAATTTAAAGGTACTTCTAAGCTTATTTGACCAGTTGTTCTAACTCTATTGACTCTCCTTTGCATGTGTTTTTTTATAGTTTACAACTTACAATTATGTTGCCGGGTTCTTGACAAGGGAACGGCCAACTCAAAAGTACCTAATTATATTATAGTAGTTGTCTCTTTCACATGGCCTATACCCTATCTGCCTTATGGACTCTATTATCTTGCTCGCTGATAATTCTGTTGACCTTGCCCCTGTAGCACTAACAACCTCTTCTCCTATCAACGTCCCTCCGAAATCATCTGCTCCATAATTCAAGGCCAGTTGAGCCATACCTACACCGTTGGTTAACCATGAAGACTGCAAATGATCAATCAAACCGTAGAAGACTATCCTAGAGATTGCGATCATTTTTAGAAGCCCTAATCCCCCTGAAGGGTATCTTACAGTACCGTCAGATTGCATTTCAGTTTTATTCGGTTCAAAACTCCAGGGTATGAATGACATAAAACCATGCGTTTTTTCCTGCAATCTCGCGATTAGGAGTAGATGATTCGCCCTCTGTTCAGTTGTCTCAACTGTGCCGTACATCATTGTAGCGGAGGACCTAATGTCCAAGCTATGAGCTTCCTCCATGATTCTCAACCATTCGTGGGTCTTAATTTTCAACGGACTTATTGCTGATTTTACGTCATCGTCAAGTATCTCTGCACCGGCACCGGGAAGTGAATCAAGTCCAGCCAGCTTTAATCGACGAAGGATTTCTTTTGTGGTGCTCCTCTCTACTCTCGCTATCATATCTATTTCGGATGCAGAAAGGCCGTGGATACCAATCTCAGGATACCGCTTTTTTATTTCTCTGAATACTTCTTCATAGTACTCGATCCTAAGATTTGGATTGTGACCACCTTGAATAAGAATTTGAGTGATGCCATACGCCTCCTTAGCCCTAACTACACGCTCAAGTACCTGTTTTAGAGAGAGTGTGTATGATTCAGAATGACCTGGAGGTCTATAGAATGCACAGAATTTGCAATACGTCACACAGACGTTAGTATAATTGAGTATTATATTATTAACAAAGCTTGCATCGTTCCCAAATAATTTATTGCGCAAATGATTGGCAGATATACCAAGAGAATAAATATCGTCAGATTCCAAAAGTCTAAGGCAATCGCTCAAGTTAAGGCGACTCCCATTTAGAACGTTATATACAATATCTGAAATATCTGACTTGTTGATCAAGTTCTGAGCAAATGCAGCCAAGCTATTCACTATATACAATGATATGTGGATAAATGATGCTATTTATTCGTTACAAGCCTCGATTTGACGATTCACGAAATGAAATACCATTGTCTCAATTATCTTTTTCTGCTGTCCGCCTAATTCGGGGTATGCCTGAACTACTTTAGAATCCAACTAATGCATCCACACTCTAAGTCTACCTTTTAGATCAATTTCTGAAAAATGCAAAAAGAAGACATGAGAATTGTCTGAGCAATCTTTTGTCCCTATTTGAAAGCTGATTATTGCATAGGTTTTATATTGATATTCGCAGAGATATGTCAGATAGATTGCTACAAGGTATTGAAAGAGTAACCCCTGCACTCGAGAAGGCGATGGCAGGCGAAGAATTGTCATATGATGATGGAATGCAACTCATGAGAGAAGAGAACCTATTCTTACTGGGAGCAGCCGCAGATAGCTTGCGTAAAAAAAATAGCGGAAATACGGTAACATTCGTTTGTTCGTACTATCTCAATTATACGAATATCTGTGCAGCAAGTTGTCCATTATGTGCTTTCTATAGAAAGGGTCAAGAAGCAGACGCTTACACGCTTACCACCGAGCAACTCCTCGCAAGGGCGAGGATAGCAGTGAACGATTTGGGAGCCACAGAATTGCACATAGTTGGAGGGTTTCATCCGAAATTGGGGCTTGATTACTATGAACGTATGATCATTTCCATTAAGAAGGAATTCCCTCATGTATGCATAAAAGCACTCACGCCAGCTGAAATCTTCTTCATATCCAAGCTAACCAGAAATTCCGTAAAGGAGGTACTAAGTAGATTGAAAGATTCCGGACTAGACGCATTACCAGGGGGAGGTGCAGAAATTTTCCACGAGCAATCAAGAAATTTGATTGTAAGAGGTAAATGTTCAGGAGAGGAATGGCTTGATACCGCTCGTCAAGCTCACGAAATAGGGCTAAGGAGCAATTGTACGATGCTCTTTGGCCACATAGAGAAACCTGAACACATTGTAGATCACATTATTAGGATCCGAGAGTTAAACAAGGATACTAACGGCTTCACTACGTTCATCCCACTAAAATTTAGCCTAGAAAATACTGAATTGGAGCAGAAGCATATGATTCAAAGAGAAAGTCCATCGACATATGACCTGAGAGTTATTGCGGTCTCAAGGATCCTATTATCGGACGTACTAAACAATATCTCTGTATATTGGATAGCACTTGGAAAGAAGCTCGCTCAAGTTGCTCTTCATTACGGTGGCAACGATTTAGTCGGGACAGCGTTTTCAGAGGAGATATTCAAAGCAACAGGAAAGCACAATGTAACTTCAACTGAGGAGCTGATTAATCTAATTAATGAGATTAACAGACAACCTGCTCAACGAGATACATTTTTCAACGTTCTCAGACGTTTTTAATTAGTTTTTGATAACTTTTTACTACATTTATGAGATCTTGAAGTGGTATTCATATAACCAGCTAAATATCCTTACACTTGAGAATCCTCTCTATACTTTGATCACACTTGAAATATTTTCCTTCAATATTCCTTTATCTGATGCCAACTTAAACATTTTCTTAATAGATGTAAGACCTTCGGTTCCCATATCTACTGTCAACTTGTTTACGTACATACGTATGAATTTGCCGATCACGGCTCTGGCCTGACCTCTGCTATACGTCATAGCATAGTCCAATGCGTCATCAAAATGGTTAAGCCCGTATAAGATAGAACTTTTAAACAACTTCTCAAATTCTTGTATCTGGAAGTCAGACATGGTTTCTGAACTGGCCACGTTTATTCCAAGTGGAACTGCAAGACCATTAGTGAGAACATTCCACCAATTTCCCAGGTCTAGGACCTTTAAAAGACCAAGTGTCTCATAAGTTATCTGCCCTTCATGAATTACTAAACCAGCTTCCACCTCTCCATCCCTTACAGCTGTTGGTATCATGTGAAAGGGCATCTGGATGTCAGGGTAGTTCCCTAGCGCAATCCTTGAAATCAGGTATGCTGAGGTCATTCTCCCGGGTACGGCAATCTTGGTGTGGCCAAGTTCAGAAATCGTAAATCTTTTCTTGGAAATAATTACTGGACCATAATTAAGCCCAAAACTGGCACCACAGGACAAAATCACATAATTTCTCAGGTATGCATATGCATGTGCTGAGATCGCTGTGACGTCAAGTTCATGGTGCAATGCCCTCTTGTTAAGGGTTTCAATATCCTCTATTACGTGTTTGATCTCAAATACAGGATTATTCACCTTGCCTGATGCAATTCCATAAAACATGAATGCGTCATCAGCGTCGGGAGTATGACCTAATCTTAATTCAACCACATAACGTTGATTGTATCAGAGTCATATATGCTTCTCCTTACCATATTCCAGTGTTCGGAAGAATATTACATGCTACTTTCATCGTACGATGGCGATTTTACCGAATTGGGTAGTAGAATAAGGTAATATAACCGTCTTACCCAACTAGTAGCAAATACCTTGACGGGTAGTGATTCAGATTATGGATTGGAAAATCCTCAATTCATCGGTAGTAATACAGAAACCCTTGTCACTCAAACTTAAAGTCGGGTTTGGAAAGCTTTAAAGAGATTATACGAATATGACTCTATCTTCGAAGATGGTAAGGGATATCTTATCTTCTTAATCATGCCAGTTCCAAAGTACGAGTCAAAATTATGTATGTCGACCTAGTTGGGTTCATACGAATATGAGCATGACCTTGCCAAGTCGACAAACTCGTTACCATTATACGAGCGTTTTCCTACGAAGCGACCTCTATAATCCAGACCCATAGGGGGTACGTATTAAAGTACGTTAGTGATGCCGTTATTGCATTTTTTCCTTCAAGTTCTGATAGGATATTGCATGCAAAAATTCGGTTAAATGTGCTCGGTCGATCTCGAGTGTGATTAAAAATGGAATTAACCTAATATTGAATCAATATGATTACTCTGAGTTCTGCATAAAAAGGCATTGACGAAGGAGAGAATGTAGTTGTACTTTATGGACAAGACAAAAGTTCTTCGATCGACATCCTTGGATATTGCATAAGCATAACCTCTAAGATAACCGCCATTACCGAAGCCGATCAAATTACAGTTGGTAAGGATGTGTATTTTGCATCAGACAATGAATTTAGAAATAAGTTTTCTCAGATTACATCACAGGTTGAAGACTGGAAGTACACAAACAGAACAACAGGAAATCTATACTAGCTCTTCGCTATGTCCTATCTATCAGTAATAACGTCTGGGCTATCCACATATTCCTGCCTGCTTTCCAAGTTAGTCTAGAATAGCTCATAGTCAATTCACGCAATTGAATTATAAGTATCTAAAGCGAAATAACATCCTCGAACATATAATGAGGTTGCCATTCAAGGATACCAAGAACAGTAACGTTCAGGAGATAAATTCTATATTCTCTCGCGTCGGAGAGTGTTTTATTCGCTCTATATCTCCTAGCATCTCGATGCAGGAGGTAAATGTTATGCTGGCAGATGGAACCGTAACGCAAGCGCCTACATTCGATATTGGAAGTGTGACGAAATTCTATGAACACTTGATACGATCCCTATCTGGGTGGCAAAGTTTTGGCATAGCCAGGTCACAAATCGAGGATTTAAATAGGATCTATTGTGAATTGAGGAAATCTGCGGGCAAGTATGATGTCAGAGGATATTTTGGAATTCAGTTTCATGCTCTACCATTCTATCAGGTTAACAAGAAAGTGCTTGACGTGCAAAGAAACCTCAGACGATTGGAAAATGAAAGCATCCAATATTATTCTCAGATCTCCCAGCAAGCGGATAATGTGATTAAAGAGGAATTATCATTTAGGGGGCTTAAAAACCTCAGCGAGGAAGAATTATTCAAGAATTTACTTGAAAATGAAAGGCTCTATGGCGATTTAGTGAAGAAAGCCGAGACAATTGAGAGCGGATTCCCTCAATACCTTGATATTGACCATCAAAAGAAACAGTTATTCAAAGAATTAGAGGACCTTGTAATAGAGCTATATCAAGTTTCACCGGTGCTGATTGATTACAATAAGTTAATGCAGGGGGAAGCTGGAGTTGCCATGTATGTTGATGTTGGGACTATTAAGAATGAGAAAACGGGCGCAATTGATCCTTTTGTGAATACTAAACAGTTGTCTGCGGTCCACTCAGAACAGATCATAACAGCGCTTCTAGAGGTGCAAGATGCAATGGATCGAATATGACCCCCTCTTTTTTTTGCTCAGTCAGTAAGAAATATGTTACATTAGATTGGTATTGTGCTAAAACTAGAAAATGAGAATCCGATCTAACATACGAAAACGACATAGTCATTATGAATACCACCCTTAGGAGGCTATGCCACTCACTACCTTTGTGTATTCCTTAAAGCCAGCCTATTTGCGATTATTGATGTATAGATCAAGTGAGCAACTTCAATATATGTAATGAAGCCTAATGAATACTCTCAGTAAAGATGCTTGATGATATAATAAAGGATCGAATCGACTCGAAAAAACCGCGAGAGGAAGGGCTAACTTACATGATAGATAGGCTACCTAGCATAGATACCGAAGCTATTGAGACTCTCTCACCGATAGTAGATATGGTCAAGATCTATGGAGCATACCCCCTTTTGATTCCGGATATCATTCTCGAAAAGAAAATAAGGATTTATCACAAGCATGACGTTCAAGTGTCGCTTGGAAGTACAATGACAGAGTACGCAATTATCGAAAATGTATTTGAGAGGTTCATAACTGAGGCTGCCAGAATAGGCATTGACATTATAGAAATAAGTGAAAACAACCGTGATTTGACTTTGGACGAAAAAGAAAAAATTGTTAAGGCTATTGAATCGAAGAATATGCGGTACTTGTGGAAAATCGGAAGGAAGGATCCTAGGCATCAATTGACCGTGGAGCAGATTCTTTCAAGAATTGAACAAAGCATCAAGCTCGGTAGTAACAAGGTTATTCTAGAGGCAAATGAAGGGATAGGTGTGGGAATTTACGACGAACGCGGAGCGGTAAAATGGCATCTTATGGGTGCTCTCACATCAAAATTTCCTCCGAGAGCTTTCGTTTTTGAAGCCCCCCTTGAATCACAACAATCAGCGCTTATAGCTGAGTTTGGACAACGAGTAAACTTGGCGGAAGTTAGGCCAGATCTGCTTATGTCTGTCGAAACACAAAGAATAGGTTTAATGGCAAAAGCAGCATACGGGGTCTCTTACTTTCGAAAGGATCCTGAAGGCGGTCCTGCATCCAAATTTATCTATTACATAATCAAAACCAAATACCCTGTGGAACAGAGTGAATTGATCCGGATTAGTCATTTACCTAGGAGAACAATTCAGAATGCCATTGAAGATCTTAAGGAACAAGGATTGATTCTAGAGAAAAACAGCCTTGATGACACGCGGCGAAAGGCCTATTATCCAGTACTTTCTGAATGGCTCTAATCTTTTCTATTGTCATTTTCAGAACATTTAGTTGACGTGCGTGGATATTGGATGAAGTCAATTACATTGACCTGCCACTGCGTTCCCAACTCTCTAAACTATGAACAGCGTTTAATTTTAACTACTTCCTGATTAAGGTCCTCACACCTAGCATTTCTTGTAGCTCAAATGCGCCTCATCTGCCTCGATGCAACATCTATAAGTTTTTAAATCTCAGCAGTAAAAATTAGAAGGAGACAATTACGTAAGCAGGCGAATATTTGTGACCAAACAAGAAGAAACTACCACTGAACAAAGAGTTGAACCCGGTGACGAGGCATTAAAGTTGCCTAAATCCAATCACGACCAACCGACTACTGACTCGGATTCGTCGCTAAATTTCGCGCAGGAATTAGTAGACTATTCTAAGCGTTTGGAAACATGTCGAAGGACACTCCATCTGGCTGGTAAGACAATCAAAGTAGGAACTACACCTAGTGAAATACTACATGAAACCAGGCATTATACTCTCTTACATTATCGGCCAATGACAAACAAGACTTTTTCGACCCCTATACTAGTCGTATACGCCCTTATGAATAAATCGTATATACTTGATCTCCAACCTGGAAAAAGCTGGATCCAAAATCTTCTTCGCCAAGGGTTTGATGTATATCTAATTAATTGGAACGCTCCATCTTCTATAGATAAATACATTTCCTTTGATGATTACGTAAATTACTACTTAGATCGTTGTGTTGAAATTGTCGAGAAAAAAAGGGACGTAGAAAAAGTAACTTTACATGGTTATTGCCTTGGTGCTACGATGTCAGTAATGTATACTGCAACCCACCAAGAAAAAGTTAGAAATCTAGTAACTATTGCCCCCATAATAGATGCCGATCAAGACTCAACAGTCCTCGCAAATTTTGCCAAGAACATAGATGTCGATAAACTTGTTGATACTTTAGGGAATTTTACTTCTGAACAACTTTACACCTGCTATTCGATGCTTAAACCATTTAAGCAGGGGGTAAACAAATACATTAACTTAGTCCAAAATATTGACAATAAAAAGTTCGTAGAGAACTTTCTAGGTGTTGAGAAATGGCTTTACGATACACCCCCTATTGCAGGTGAAACATTTAGGCAGTGGATAAAAGACATTTACCAACACAACTTGCTTGCAAAAAACGAAATGCGAATAAAAGAAATTTCAGGCAGGGACAATCATGTTACGGATGATCATAATATTATAGATCTATCCAAGGTTACAGTACCACTTCTAAATATAGTCGCTGAAGAGGACCACTTGGTTGCGCCGGCGTCCAGCGCCGCATTGAATGACTTGGTCTCGAGTAAAGATAAACGTTTGATGAGATTTCACACTGGTCATGTAGGGCTTATTGCGAGCAGCTATTCTCAAAATAATGTTTTGCCAAAAGTTGGCCAATGGATAAAATCTAGATCCCAATGATCTATGCTCCGAAACTATGGCCGGAATAGCCAATGTGGACCAGATGAGTAATATTCTTTACATGCATTCAGATGATGACACTTATTACCTCATCTTTCGCAAGAAGGCATAGGCGGTTGTTCACCTCTAGTGAAGATCACCTGGTTCCACATAGTTTAATTGAGTCAGTATTCAGAATTGTACAATCACACTCTACGGAAAGGTGTAGGATTTGAATCGACTCGATTAAAGTATCAATAAGCTGTTGGGTTTTCTAATTTTTTTATCTATCCAAGATTTGAATTTAAGCTGAACAATACAACTATCAAAATAAGAAAAGTACGATACTGTTGATAAGACCTACTAACTGCAAAAGATTAGCAGAAGAGAATTGTACAATGCTTTGTCGTTGCTAAGCGATGTCATGAAGAGAATACTATTCAAGAGGTAAATGAATATGTCCACAGAACAATATCATTACTTGACCGTTTCGGGTAAACCGTATATTAGTCTGACAATTTTGATGAATAAATGATCGTATTGTCTTGTACAGTGATTAGCGATCATCTATTATTTTCTAAAATACTTAGTCACAAATAGTTCAACAAAAGCCTTGAGTTCCTCTCTGAGTTTATATTTCCTGTATCCATAAGGGGCTAATCCCTTCTAAGCCATAAACCTTTTTATGAACAGGTTATCTTGCTCATAAAAGAATCTGCGTCAGCGCTAGCGTAATATCGTAAGCGATTTCACGCTCAAGACTTTGTTACTCTTGAACTAGTAACGCCAATCCATATAGCGTTCTAGACCTTCATTTGAACCAGTATATTCAAAGTCGCCATCTGGTAATAGGTCAAGATGTAAGGGAAAATGTTCTGAACAGTAATAATTAGTGCATTTTTTACACTGAGTGGTTGGCTTATTGAAGCAATCTACTATACCGCATTCTCCTTCCTTTAGAGATCTACGAGTCCATTCATTTATTTCTCCTTCAGTTGGTAGGTCGTCAGTGAGGGGCAACGTTTCTATCAGCGATTCCTCGGATGACAGTTGCATTGACAACCAGTACCACCGGCAAAACTATGAGTACAATACTCATCGGACAGACAATCACGCGACGCCAACTTCATTATTATTATTACCCTAAGTTTGAGAACCTAAAAAATAGTGAATAACCCAGAAAACACGGGGGTCCACAACAACGGATATATACACATCTACAATGGCATTAATTCAGGTACGTCCTATCAATGTGATTATTGAAACAATTATAGGGATTGTTGCTGCAAGGAAGGTACCAACTGGTTTCATTTTCTGAATATTCGATTCCTCTATAAAAAACTCTGTTTCTGGGACTTTGTAAACACTAGATAGATATCTAGCCAGACCTAATCTATCACCTTCTAATGATTCACATACTGATTTTATTATTTGGTTCTTCTCTTTTATTTCTGCTGCCAGAAATGTGGCATAAATCCTCTTTACATCTTTAATTTCAATTTGTGTGCGCCGCCGCAGATATTTGTTATATGAATCTAATGTTGCGGATAAATAATTTGCCTTGTCAAACTCGTCTTCTTTTTTGGCCGCAGTTATACAATATCCCTTTGCAAGATAGTATCTGAACTCCTTGTGCATTAAATGAGTCAGGATTCGGAATCCCGCTCCGGTGGTTGCAATAGTAAGAAGACCGTCTAATGATTTAATGTAATCGTTACTCAAAACTAAGAGCTCAAGAGAAACAACAGTCATCAAAAGAGAAGCAAGAACAACAAAAACTATCTTTAAAGTCTGAAATTCGGTACATATACTCTCGTAACCTCGCCTTCTAAAGTGCTTCTCATTTGTAAATTTAATGGGTATTATACCATATCCTAATCCAAGCACCCAATATCCATAAACCAGAGCATCCGAGACGGCATGCCTTGCGATGCCGGATTCGTATGCTTCTTCTTCCGTCACGATTAAATCAATCAAAACAATCGTAACTATACTCGACGGCGCCACAACAAACAAGATTATGGGAACAAGCCTACCATAGAAATCAACCAATGGATACCACAATTTAGACCTACTCACAATGATTTATCTTTTTTAGGACACGACAAGGGTAGTTGACGACTAATGCCAGAACTGCCAAGACAGCCTAAAATACTGCATTTGGGTCTTCATCACGCCATCGACTATAACCATCTGCTATTCTCTGCTTAACCTCTCCCCTACTGAACTTATCCTGTATTTGTCGGTAATCAAGTCCTGCAAAGTTAGGAAATCAAGACAGATTAAGGTTTGGGAAGGATAATCTGCGGAAGTGCGTTTAAGCCAATAAGGTAAATCTGGTCACCGTTACGTGAGAACTTACCCGATTTCTTTACTTCTGTTACCCGACAGAAGATATCTTTTTTTTGATAGAAAGTAATATCTGAGTGTTTCTGCATCCTCGGGTTATCTGATGCAAAGCGCTAGGGATGGGATTAATTCCAAAACATCAGTGATAGTCTGAATGAATCAAGCATAGCACGACATAGTGTGAAGTTCCTTCTTTGCCGGTTTGAAGATAAGCAACAAACGTAGGTAGGACGACCGATGGATAGAACTACTACTTATATCAACAGCATGTAGCCTAGGCGTCCCACCTATGTCTAATA
>k87-222932_pt1 | contig 18381 bp, 15 predicted proteins | sample MGYA00084034_6733716 | MGnify analysis MGYA00084034
GCATATTTTAATGAGTCATTTCCACCTTCATCAAGAGATGCAACTCTCGTTTGCAAAATAGCGTACTTTACGTCCATCGATTTCCTGATCAAATTGAAAATACGGTGTTATCAATAAAAAAATGATTCGGAATAACATTATTGCTATTATTGCCATCTCTTTCATTACCGTTGGAGGCTTATGGGGCATTGGAAATTTGTTAAATCCCCCACAACCCTCATCTTTGGACAGAAGGGAAGGTATTTTGCTTATAGCAAAGGATAACCTGTTTAACGAAACTAATCCTACTATATACGCTAATATCGATGAGCCAAACAAACTCACCGTCGTTAACAAAGACTTGGTAAGGCATGATTTTATAGTGGATGAATTAAATATCAATACCGCCATTTTGTCGCCTGAACAGGATTTCGTTACAGCGATTGCTTCAGAAAGAGCAGGAGAATTTGAATATTACTGCTCTCTGCATCCAACCACTATGAGGGGATATATTGTAGTGGGAGAGAACTAACAACTCTTTTGGTACAAGACCTTATTATCTCTCTTAATGCTAGATATTCTGCTAAGGGGGATTAGCTCAAAATTTTCAGAGATTCTGACAAATTCTAATAGAGGGAGATCCCTGCTTAATTCGAAATCTCGATAGCTCACAATATAGAGTTTGGGATCATCTGAGTATATCGCTTTACTAAATATTTCCCGTAATATTCCCTTTCTCCTACCCAATAAGATTCAAAACATTGTTCAAATATATCACTATTATCAATTTTACATTCAAATACTTGCAAGCAAATTTGCTTCGGTGGCGGTGGATGTCTTGATGGAGAAAGACAAGCGGTTTGATTAGTAACTTTCGCTCTAATAGTTATTTTATTTGACGCCTTTACAAAAGGTAGTGCAGTGAAGAAACTGTTAAGAAATCCTGATCCCGCATGTATGGGGTACTGATTCATTTCTGCTTTGGAATATTATGATGAGGTGAAAAGGAGTAAGGTAGCACAGCCACAAGTCAAGAGTATTCTTAAGTAATACTACGTTAACCAGATTTGTATATTTAGAAATGTTATATACCGTAAATAAAAGTTTCACTAGTCATATTTAATCAACTTTGAGCGGGACTTTGCCGTGAAATGTCTGGTTTATGTTGACTTGGAGACATTTGCATACCCGATAAGTTGTATATGTTACGAGACTTTAGTACGTATAAGTAGATTAAGTTTGAGCGTAGGACTGGCGAAGTTTTTAGGATCCTGTTTTATGATAACCTATTGCCTTGCGAAAGCCCTAGACATAAAGAACATCTAAGGAACTTTGTTAGGAAGCATCCAAAGTCTGACGGAAAGTATCCGCTTATCGATATAGACCCCGAGCAATGGGCCTCGTCAAGAGGGCGCAACGTGCAAACTTCCATAACGCGGCAGCCGGAAGACGCTAATACCAGTAGAAATGTCTTTAATCGTAGGTTATGGCATTTTATGAGAAGTTTTCTCATATCGGTAATATCTAAGGGAAATTCGTCCTCTCTGTATGGCTTTGGTGAAATTCAGTGCCGAAAAGCCTAATACTCCTCCGATTCTTATCTGCTTGTTAGCATTGTATGCGTAAGGTCCAGCCAAAAAAAATCCAAACTACAGTCGGACGCACCTGCTAATTGCAGAACAGTATTTTAGGTATTTTTGAGATGGGACGCTGGGTATCCGCTGCGTGACGCCGCGTATGATCAACAGTAGCAAAGTTCTTAAGGAATGTAGTATAATAAGGTACTAGTATAATCGTCAATGTCATCAAAATTAAACTGGGCTTGTTCCAGCTGTGGGATGTGTTCAAGAAGAAAAGAAAGCGTTTTGGGCCACATTGATAATAGCAGAATACACAACGGCAGAGCAATTCCCATTCCTTACATTGAATATTTAGCAGGTCTACATAGCGGATTGTACGGTCACCCCACCGCACATCGCTATTTACAAAGAAACAGGAATTTCCCAAAAAGCACCTCAGAATTCACTGGGAGAACTTTTTTTGATAGGCTTCAAGAGAAGGTAGCCGAAAAAACTATTGAAAAATTTGCCGATGACATTGTCGGAATCGGGCCACGAATCCCCTAGAATTTCATCTCCGAGCCGACACTTCAATCAATGTGTCATTCCCCAACAGGCTTATCGTTGCTCACGCGAGGATATATTCGGGTTCGGTGGATATGTTTGCAGCGAATGTAGAACAATAAACCCAATCATTATTAGATTTGCTCCACAGCATTCGGGTCGTGCTTCCAGTTATGTCATTATCCCCTGTGATCATCATAGTAATGGCGTACCTGTGTACTCCGAAAAATACAACAACCATCTGCAAGCAAGAGGATTTATCGAGCCTTTAAAAGACTGGATCTTAAATATCTGGTCGCGCGGTCCGAAATTTAAGATCGTAGCATGCCGAGTACCCGATCCTTTGGTACTGGATACCTCAGGCAATAAAATCACGAATAATAAAATCAGATTGAAGATAACTCGTGACAGAAATGGAACTGCTGAAAACATGGTAAAGGAGATGGTTTGTCTCGATCATAATGTTACCAAAATAGAAGATATACCACGAGAACGTAGTAAATATGACCCTTCCCTGCATGCATGCGGCCATCCCTATCAAATAATCTTGGATGCGATTAGCAATACAGAACTTGTGTTAGACTCAGAAGAGAGACTGAAAAATTTTCTTGAGGCGACCAAGTGGCGCAGCTTCGGACTCTTTCGATCAAGGCCTCTGGGTTGCCATCAGGTTTTTCTAGTTGCCCTATTTCCACTCGAATTCCATCAAGATAAGAATCTCCGTATAGAAATAATGGACGGACTAAGTCGGTTTCAGTAAACCACTGCCATCAACCAATCACTACCTGAGGGATTTATCGCCTTGGTTCGGAAAAATCATCGTTTTAAGGAAACATTTTTTGGAACAATAAGCACATTCAACAATTTGAAATACGTGACAAGGCTTATAATCCGAACTCCATACTTACGTACCAAAAAATGATGAGAAGTATTTTAGATTTCGATGACTCGAACTATTACGGCAAAAAGGTATTGATGAGGGTCGACTTCAACGTTAGTATTGATGATGGCGTAATTGGCGAGGACTATAGAATTAGAATGGCGATTCCTACTATTGAATATCTAACTAAACGAGGGGCAAAATTAATTCTGATGTCTCATTTGGGTCGTCCTACAAGTTCCGAGAAAAAATATTCTCTACGACCTGTCACTCAGAGACTTTCAGAAATACTTCCCGTAAACAGAGTAAAATTCGCTAACGATTGTATTGGAAGTATGGCGGAAAAGGAAATAGAGGCTATGGATAAAGGAGATGTTCTCTTGCTAGAAAATTTGCGGTTCCACCAAGCAGAGGAACTTAATAATCCGGAATTTTCTACTCATCTTGCATCGTTGGGGGATTTTTATGTCAACGATGCGTTCAGTACTTCTCATAGAAAACATGCTTCGACTTACGGCGCTGCTTCGCTTTTTGATAGGAAGGCAGCTGGTTTGAACCTAAAGAGAGAGGTCGAGTATTTGTCCATGATACGAGATAATCCGATTAAACCTCTGATCCTAGTTGTAGGGGGAGTAAAGATCAAAGACAAAATAGGCGCACTGGAGAACTTGTTACCCAAAGCAGATAAACTTCTACTCGGAGGAGCGACTGCCTATACATTTTTACTTGCGAATGGATCAAAAACCGGAAATTCACTTATAGATAATGATCATTTGGCTTGGGCAACTGAAGCTCTGTCTTCTTATGGTGAAAAAATAATGCTACCGATGGATCATATAGTGTCTTCTTCAATGAACGAAAGTTCTTCAGCAGTAGTGGTAGAAGGAAATATTCCAGAAGGTTCTGCAGGATTTGATATCGGAATTCAAACCGCTCAAAAATATTCGTCAGAGATAGGAGGAAGCAGATCTGGTACTATATTTTGGAATGGCCCTATGGGTTCATTTGAGATTCCAATGTTTGCAAACGGGACTATAAATATTGCAAAAAGTATGGCCCTTGCATATTGGCGTGGTTCGAAAACCCTGGTAGGTGGGGGAGATACCCTTCAGGCCATGAAGACATCGGGTGTTTCAGAAGGAGAAGTAAGTCATGTATCAACAGGTGGCGGTGCAACCCTGAGATTTCTCGCCGGTGATTCGATGCCCGGATTAGAGGTACTCAATGTATGATAAGAATACAATATGCGTGAAAGCATGAGGAGATGATTAATCATGAAACTGTTCGCATATAGGCTAACGAGAAACATAATTTTGAAGAAAATACTATGTTAAATACATTCAATCTAATAGCGACCACCTTTCGACACAGAGAGTCTGATGCCATAGATGAGATACTAGATTTGCTTGATGATCTTGGAGACGCCGATGCTTTCTTTGAGGTTACAAATATTTCAGGACTAATAACGGGTACTACTAGTTTGGATCCTTTTCAGGTAATCGAAAAATTCAAAGATATTGTACGTTTCGAAGACTGGCGATTTAGGTATGTTTTGAGGGTTATTCCAATCGAATCCGTTACAAATTCCAATCCCGCTGAAATAGCAATGGCGGCCATTGATTTGTCCAAAAGGAAAATATCATCTTCAGATTCCTTTAAATTGTCTGTTGAAAAGAGGCACAATTCTTCCCTAAGGTCTTTAGAGATCATAGGCGCGATTGCTAAAGAAATAGACAGCCCGGTGAACTTAGATGCACCAAAATGGATCATACTAATAGAGATTTTGGGGAATATAACCGGAATAGCCGTGTTACAACATGATCAGATCTTTAACTCTACCCTCGAAAAACGAGAAATTGGAACAAATTCAGATAAATAGACAATTGATTTGATTGCAAAGCAGACCGACCAGACTTGCAATGACGCCACAATTTTGTTTCTTTGCTCCATGACTGCAGCATTTTGATTGCTTCCTGTTATTGATCAAGAAACATTGTCCAATAGTGATGAAATAAATACACTCCTCCCTGACAATATCCCGATCGGGGTGACGTGCTGCTTTATTGATTTACGTCATTTTCATCGTTGCACAAATGTTTAGTTTAACATACTGTTTTTTCATGCAAAGGTAGGCTAAGTTGCTTCGACTTGGCTGATGGACAGATGATTTAATATTTGCTAAGACTTCTTCATCCGGATAATGGAGGTAGTATGCGACACCAGCTTCATGATGGTTCTTGGTTCAACCCCTCTGCAAAATATAGAAGGTATTGAGTCAGCACTGGGAAGATTACAGTTTGTTGTTCCTAATATAGTAGCGGAAGAATTAAAACACCTGGAGCGTCATTCTGGTCCGAAGCGTTCAAGGATGGCAAGAGCTGCTTTGTCTTTGATAGGAGCTAAATTCAATTTGATTGATCTTCCCCTCTCAAAGTACGCTGACGAGTCCATCATTAAATATTCCGGTTGTCATAACTGCGCTGTAGCAACACTGGATAGGGAACTTAAAAACAGGTTAATCAAAAATAAAGTGTTAGTTATCACATTGAGGGATGATAAATTAATTATAGGTAATGATTATTGAGCAAATATCAAATTAACAGATAATAAATCACTCACTATATCGGTGTGCAGCTTTCTAGATGTTGTGATAGTAATAAAGCGCAAATCCTCTCCCCGACGATATGGAAAGAAAATAGCTTCCAGGCAGAACGGGTATATAAGTCGGAAAGCTTCGTTCAGTTCGCTAGCTACTTACAAGGACAACCATCGCCATTGGTAATAGTGTATCCTTATAAGCGGCATTTTTAGAAGTCATTTATGATTTTTTTGACATGATATTTCACGAGTAAATTCAGTGTCGTGTCAAAAATGTCTAAGCATTTTAGGAAGCTAAGACAACCAATTGACATGAAAGAAATTGAATGTTCTCACTCCAGTCCCCGCTTTTGAGATCTACTTTTCAAAAAATAAATAGCAGCGGCCTGCCATGATTCTTCTTTATGTTTAGGAACCTTCGATTGCAATATCTACTGTTCCTAGGACGCTTTCTAGGCCCTGATTGTCAATCGCTCTATATGTGAAACTATCTGAGCCCACATAGCCAGGATTTGGATAGTACAGAACACGATCTTGATCTGTCCCCGTTTTTAGAACACCATGTGTTGGAGGGTCTATAACCGAGTAATCTAATTTGTCGGGACTACTAGGGTCTGAACCTTTCAACTCAATCTCTAAAGAAGACACGGAGGCTGCTCTGATGTTCAAGTCCTTGACTGAAGGTGGAAGATTTGTGTCGACAAACTGTTTTTGTACCCTATCTTGGAAGCCGTCGGTAACCATCAAATCAGTCAATTCTGTAATGTAGTTGTCAGGTGTAATCTCACTTGAGTTAGTTGATGAGGTTGTATTACTGGCTCCTGGTGACTCTTCAGACAGCTCCAATTGTCCATTCGATGAGTTGTTGTTAGATTGAGAATTGGCAGTAGACGTTCCTATTCTAATTTCATTTATTGCTGCAGTATCATGATCATCATTGTTGTCGTCGTTATTCCCAAAAACTGTAACTCTAATGTACCTGCTTTCTCCATCGCTTAAATCGTATGTCTCTAACGCTTCGGTAGATCCGCTGCTTGTTCCCCTTAGAGCATCAGTAAAGGTGGTTCCATCATCTGAAGTAGATATTACAAAGTTGTATGATCTTTCGTCACCTTTGTCCCATGCGATTCCGACATTGCAAACTGATTCTACTGAACCTAAATCAGCCTGTATGAAGGATCCGAATCCTTCTTCCTCCCATTTTGTATCATAGTCATTATCTAGCAGCTTTGCAAATGCGCTGTCATTGTCATCGTCATCATCGTCATCATCGTCATCATCGTCATTGCCAACACTCTTAGCTTCATCCATTCTACTCGTGCCAATCATTTGAATACTAGATGTTGATTCTAGACACCCATCATCAGCCTGTATAATATTTGATTCAATGTCTCCACCTAAAGTTTCCAGACCGGGTGTAGTGTATTTGTTAATAGCGACATCAAAGGTCCTTTCAACGCCCCCGCTACTATTTTGATACCAAACACAAGGATGTCCCATGCATGCAGCTATTAAGCAAACATCTTCGCTGCCCGTCTTGCATTGGATATCTAATTTTCGATCATCATCATTGTTAGAAGTCGCAACTACGTTCTCGTAAGCACCAAATAGTGCCATTTGTGCAAGGATTCCATATACCGCAATCACTATTAGCATTGACCGTCGTCGATTAGTTAAGAATCCTATAGATTCCTTATTGTCGATCATGACGAAATAAATTGTGAATATTTGTGTATTATTAGATTGGACATATTCAACTTTATGATTGACAAGTCATATTTTTCATGCTATATGACACGGAGAATAGTACTTGATAAAACCCCACAAAACGAGGAGATTGAACATCCTAAGAAAACTCCACACATTACCTACTATCTTCTTCACAATTAAGGTAGATATTTGGTTTAAAAGGAAGCCAACATCTACCTTTTTTCTAATATCAAACAAGCGATTATGTCACTGTGAAACTTCTGAGTTGAACATTCGAACAAGGTTGAATTGTTTGCTTCTAGCTCATTACACTTATCCCATCTACCTTTTTTAAGGATAAAAAACTCTTTCTTGATAATGAAGAACTTATTGGTCAAAATCGAAAGTGATTCTTTATTATAAACTCTATAACCTTGCTGCTTAATTATTAATCTACCATAAGGAACTGTTAAGATTAAAGTACCTTTAGCTTTTAATACACGCCAAATTTCTGTCATTGCAAGGGCATCCCCATTTATCCCATAATTATGACCTTTATTCTGTTTCTCTGCTCCTTCATGATCAAGCCCAATATGTTCCATGGCGCTGAGACACATTACCTGATCAAATGTCTTTTCCTTAAAACCGATATTCCTTGCGTCCATCAGTATTAATGGGATCCCATGACTACCAAGTTCGCTGGCAATATCAATACCAATTATTTGCCATCCCTTTCGGCTGAATTTTGCAATCGCACCAGAGAACGCAGAGGTCGAGCAACCTATATCCAAGATTTTTGCCTTTTTCTCTCGGGATACCAGATTTCTTGACACAAATTCGTACTCTGTATATCTTTCTGACGCCATACACCCTAACACGTCTCCAATATCTAACTCAATGTCTCTTGCAGAACACGAATACAATGGGACAGGAATTCCTGATCTTGTATCTGTTCTATACTTTACAATATGAATTTGTCCTTGCAGTTGAAGCTTAGTGATTGCTTTGGAGATCATAAATATAGATTCAGTTGGTATCATTCTATGGATTGAATATTTATCCAAGGGAATAGATCGCAAAAGCTCGAGTATTTTCTGTTCAATATTCAATTTCGAGATACTCTTTTGTATCTAGATGGTATTAGGGTGTATATGAATAGGTTATGTCCCGATCCAACAAATACTATTATTTACTGATGGCGTACTGCACCATGCACCACACAAATGCGTAAATGCATAAATCTGATCACATTAAGATCTAATTCGGGGTAGGCTAACTGGATGTCGTTCGAAAGGGTTCAGCACCTTGTAGATGTCGACGAAAATATCTTTGCTGCATTTGTGATTGATCGCTCCGGGAAAATATCAGAAATCTTTATTGCTCCTGACTCAGAGTTAACTAGGTCGAAGATCGAGACGATTAGTTCTGTCCTTGACATCCGATCTGTCGTGACTACTGAAAAGGAAGTTGTTGAAAATTTGATTGGTCGCCACAAGTGGGATGTTCTGGAGTATGATAAATTCAAATTTATCAAGCTATATCCCGGTGGAAATCTGGACCACAAGATGATAGTTGTGATAGCAGCCTGTACAAAAGATACTGGAAACGTGGCAGATACTGTAATTGGATATATGAATGATTCTGAACAAGACGAACACCCCCCCTCCAACTTGTTTGATTAGCTAAACCAATTCGATTGGCTCTCAATTTTAGGAATGGGTATCATCTTAATTTACCGAACAAAAAGTAAGATGTTTTTCACAAATTATAATTAGTGGAAGTCAACTTTACCTGCAACAGAAGTCAAACCAAAATGATGATGTTCATTTCTCTAGTACTTTGGTAGGCAACCTCTTGTACTTCAAAATATCTTGTGTGAAATATTTCCTCAATCTAGTATCACAAATTTATGCGTTGAAACGCTACATTATTTATCTATCTCTTGAATTTGATGAATCTTGAGGCATCAAATTTTTGTCTTTTGTATACGATCTCTTGAGCCAAATAGGAGTAATAATGGTAGTAAGGGCAACCATGATTATAACCGTAGTATAAATATCTGAAGATAGCGCTCCGGTTGATACACCTACTCCTGCCACGATAAGTCCCACTTCGCCTCGTGAGATCATTCCAATTCCGACTCTAAGCGCTTTTGTCTTATCTTTTAAGAATATGATTGAGGGAAGTCCACATCCCACGACTTTTGTTGTGACAGCAATGGCCACTACTAATCCTGAAAGATACAACACGTTCAGATTTACTCCGCGCAGGTCTACCTGTGCTCCGATAATGGCAAAGAAGAGCGGACCGAAAATTATTAACAGCTTTTCGGCGTATTCGTCGACTTGTTTAATGAGACGGGTACTAGCTACTGCCATCCCTACAGCAAACGCTCCCACGATCGGCGATAGTCCAACGAACGCGGCTATTCCTGCAGCTCCAAAGAAGGAAGCAGTTACAATTCCTTCTATACTGCCCTTAGATTTCCATAACCTCTGAACATTAAGCAATCTCGGAATTAAAAATATAGATCCTATCAATAGCGCCGCAAACAGTCCCAATATCTGAAGAATCAAAATCGCTACGTCCATTATTTCAGGAGAGATATCACCAGTTTGGACCATGGTAGTTACAACAGACAGTATAGCAATAGCAAGGATGTCATCCACAATTGCCGCACCTAATATCAGTCTGGCTTCTTTTGTCTGCATCTTTCCTATTTCTGTTAAAACCTGAACAGATATTGCGATACTTGTTGCCGTAAGTGCCGTAGCTACTAACATTGACTCTAAGGCATCGAACCCGAAGAATGTTAGGACAACGAATCCCACAAAAAATGGAAGAATCACACCAAGTGTCCCTACTGTAAAAGAAGCGGCTCCTCCCCTCAAGAATTCTCGAGGTGTAATCTCAAGCCCTGCTACAAACAAGATGACAATGGCTGATATTTCCCCAATATCACGTACAGTTTCATCAAGCATCACTAGCGGCTCACCATCAAAGAGAAATAATCCCCCTATGGCAAAAGGGCCAACTATTATTCCAGCCAAGAGTTCCCCCAGCACCACCGGCAATTTCAACTTGTGAAACAACTCTGCAAATATTTTCGCAGCGAATAATAATATAGCAAGCGAGATTATCAGATGAACAAATTGAACGCTACTTTCCTCTAGCACCATATAATTTCCAGCTATAGTAATGGTGCCCTTAAATTCTATTCTAATTTCTATTTACAGCATCGGATATTTTTTTAAAAAAAATTTCCAATAATTCCACTTATTTATCAATTTTTACAGATCAGTTCGCAAAGTTTCTTAACTGTAATTTGTGCCTTCCTCTTTGAAAGACAGGGGATAAATTCTTATCCAAACCATGACTATTATTTGAATCGGCCAAATAAAAAACTATAATATAGGTCTATTATTCGGATTTAAAGAAGTACATAGATAAGTAATCTACGACTGAGTATTGTCGTTGGCATTCAGCCAAATATGTATTATACATATTACAACGTAGCATATTTATACTATGAAAGATGAACTCATTGGATTAATGATTATCCCCCGTGAATTAGTCAATTCAAGATGGATCATACTTTGGATACGCACTTTGCAAATATTATTTAGACGTCATTTGTGAGTATCAAATATTTGACCAAGTATCATCTTCAGACAACGAAATATACAATCGGCATTTGTGTCATACTTCTATTTTCCTTTCTATTATTGATTCTCCCTGATTTAATAGGGCTTCAAATATCTTTACAGTTAAGGCTGGTTACTTTGGTATTGTTGTGTGTGTATGTAGTCCTCTCCTTCGAAATGGTTCATAGAACTACCATTGCTCTTTTTGGAGCAGTGGTCGTTGTCACAATTGCTATCGCTGTAGGGGATTTCCAAACGAACAACGGCTTCGAGCAAATCTTAGGTTATATCGATTTTAATACCATTGGACTCCTATTGGGAATGATGGTTATTGTTGCCATCATGTCAAACACAGGTATTTTTCAATTTGTAGGTATTAAGGCGATAAAAGCCTCGAAAGGGAATCTCTGGAAGTTAATGATCTTACTTTGCGTTTTTACTGCAACCATATCGATGTTCATAGACAATGTAACTACGGTCCTTTTGATGGTACCCGTAACTATCTCTGTGTTCAGATCGATTAAGCTATCTCCCATTCCCTTTGTAATCGCGATGGTGCTCGCATCCAACGTAGGAGGAGCAGCTACTTTGATAGGCGATCCCCCTAATATCATGATTGGATCTGCTGCAGGTATTCATTTTAACGCATTTATCATACATATGGGCCCGACGGTCGCCATTTCATTTTGCGTATCTTTACTATTGCTAAGATATTTGTTCCGAAATGAGTTGAAAGCCAGGATTGATGATCGCGGTGGAATAATGAAAGAGAATGAGTATGCTTATCTAAAAGACATTAAAACATTAAAGAAATCACTTGGAGTACTCATTGGTGTCATAGTACTTTTTGCATTTCACGGGATTCTTGATCTAGAACCCTCGATTATTGCCTTGGGTGGAGCAGCGTTTCTGCTTATCATAACGAGACTTCCTCCAGAACAAGTTCTACATGAAGTGGATTGGACTACGTTACTGTTTTTTACGGGTCTATTTATTATTGTGGGCTTCGCACAACAGGCTGGGTTGATAACTTTACTATCAAATCTCGCGATTAATATAACAAATGGGGATCCCTGGTTTACTTTTCTGATAATCGTATGGCTATCAGCATTGTCCAGCGCATTCGTGGACAATATTCCATTTACTGCTACAATGATTCCAGTAATTGATTCGCTTAACGAAAACTCAATTATTGCTTCTGCATTCGACTCTTTTCAAATAAGTCCTTTGTGGTGGGCATTATCTTTAGGGGCAAACTTTGGCGGTAACGGAACATTAATTGGTTCTAGCGCTGCAATTATAGCAGTGGGATTAGCTGAAAAGTTCCATTATGGAATCACATTTAATCGATTCATAAAGGTAGGATTTCCATTTATGGTTCTTACCCTGTTAGCTGGTACTTTGGTGTTACTCATCGACACCTTGCTCAGAATATGAATTATATCCGGCATGTGAGTTAATGCTAGGATCAAAGACTTTTGTGATTTTATGGGCATCATAGAATTTTGAATTAATAACATTATTTTAATATGGGATTGTTTTATCGCATCCAGTTATCCATTCCATAAAAGTAAGCTTCGATCTTGTCTTATTATCCAGAAGTGATATGCATGAAAGTATTTATGTAGGGAGGTAAATTGAAAATGGTGTTATTATGGTAAGTAATACGTAATCTACATTCACAAGAATGATATTTTTATAGAACTTCAGATAGAGAATAATTGCTTAATGGACGAGCATAACTCAAACTCTGTATCTGTTAAACGCATTCTTGTAGCAACCGATGGATCGGCCTCTTCTATTAGAGCTGCTAATTTTGCGATACATCTTTGCAAGTTGGAAAAGGCAGATTTGGTGGTTTTGCATGTGCTTCCGGATATTAAACAAGGAGGGGTTATTGGTTTGCGTGCAAAGTACGGCGATCTGAAAATGGTATCAGCATTCTTGCAGGCTAAGGCAAATGAAGCCAATAAATGGATAGAACCAATCCAAAAAAATGCAAAAAAGAATGGAGTGAGCAGCAAAATCGAGATATTAGAAAATGATGGAACGTCAGTAGTGGGTATAATAACAAAATATGCACAAAAGAACCAGATAGACCTCATAGCCGTTGGAACAAGAGGTTTATCTAAGTTTAAACGCCTACTAGTCGGAAGCGTAACCTCTGCGATAACTAGTCATTCTCACTGCCCTGTCCTGCTAGTGAAATGAATAAGTTAACCTACCTAGCCTCAAGAATCGCGAATTTGAAGCCAAATACAAACCCAACGTAATCTATCGAACCCTTCTGAAATACTATTACCAACTGAGACATTATATTTTTAATCTCATAATCGAATCTTCCATGTGCATATGCATCATATAGTTCATCAGGTTGAATAAACAAAGGCATTTTCACCTTTTCAAAGCCTTTTTGTTCACGTTTATAATTTAGCATTTTCAAAACAAGATCTATATCATGTTTAACATCCGGGAGTGTTATGTTTTCGGAATAAACTGCGTCTTCGTAAATCGGATTTAACGCTTCTGCCTTAGCTAATCTGAAGACAGTTCTATTCCCCCATTCTGGGTTATATTCTGGAAAGTGGGAGAGAATATCTTGAACTTTAGCTAAAAAGTGTGCGTGATCCTCAGGAATATCTTTTTTGTTTTTATCCACAATTCTAATTATTTCTTTCTTGATAATGATGGAACTCTGAGGTCTGTTTCGAAAGAAATGAACCAAATACTGCAATCTGTATCAATGTTCATTAGTCTTAAACATTTCCAATATATGGTCCCTGGGTAACAATTGAGTAATAATGGTTTGCTCATAAGCATTGGATTATTGTGATTTAATGGTGCTTTCACCTAAATCAACTCCGATGCTTCTGTGTTCAATCCAAGTGGTCATTTTGGCCAGATTCTGTTATCAGTGCTCCACAGCTAATCACAACAATTGAAGCAATTTCTTCTTAGAGAACAGAACAGTATGCAAACCTACAAAAAAGACAGTTTTTAATATAACAAAAATTGATTCACCTAGATTAACAAGACTAGAATGGAAATAGTTGAATAGTGTTATAACAAGTCAGACGTTGCAAAATTTGGTTCAGGGTGGTTAAATTTCCTCATATGTCAAAATCCTTTTGGCTGCATTAACTCTATTAAAAAGATCCTTGAGAAAGAGATCTGCAAATCGCTCAAAATTATAAATTCCAAATTGACTTTTGTATTCCTGCCTTCGCTTTTGATATTCCTCCTCTAACCATCGAAAATCAGCTTCCTTTAATCTAATAACATAGTCCCTAGACATGGACTTGGATTCGAAGACATTTATCATAAACAAGCTGGCAAATTTTGTGAAACTATCCGCTCTATATCTTTGACTATATTTTTCCTGTAGGCTTTTGTGATTCTCAACAAGCCATTCCTTTACGTCTGATCTGAGAGTCAATGAGGAATACCTACCGGAGAAATCTATCTTCAGATTGTGCATTTCAACTGTATATTGGCCCCGTTTTATTTCATTCATCATAATTATCAATGCACTAGGAAGGAACATGCCAGGATAATGTTCATCCGTTGCGACCTGCAGTCTCTGAAGGATCGCAGGCTTCAATCCTATGGTCTCGTATCCTCTCGAAGGCATGGCATAAATGTATTGGCTTGCCTAATTAACATTTGGTAGGCAATTGCGCCTGAACAAGACGCATACCATTATGGATTCCTTACCAAAAGATAGCAAGCTCTGACCCATGTGCATGTGACATTCTTCTCACTTTTTTCGCTCACGACTTATACCACCCCTCGATACTATTTCATGAAATATCTAAGGTAGGAAAATATTAGATTATTTCCCTGCATTTGGTGCTACAAATCCCTTCAGATCTTCCCCCATTAATACATCTTCTTCAGGTGGAACATAGTCGACTACTCCATATCTGCCAGGATATTTCTTTTGGGTTGCCAGAGCTACTACAACAAAGATTATAACAGATATTACTGGAGGTATCAATGTATCTAAACCTGCTAATTCAACAGGAATGACGAAGAAAAGCAAAAGCCTCAATGATGATCCGATAATAAGAGAAGCCAATGTTGCGGGTGTATTCGCCTTCCTCCAGAATAAGCCAAATGTCAGTGGTGCCCAAGCTCCTGCAAACACTATGTCAAATGCAAGGATCAGATAAACACCGGGTTGAGGTATCATGTATGCGAGTACGAAAGCAGCTAGCATCATTGGAATAGTAAAAATACGTGTCACCATCAGTAACTTTCTGTCCCCCATTCCTGGACGTTTTAGTATCCTTTTCAAGATATTTCTTTGTACAATGTTTCTTGACATGACACTGGAAATGGCGAGCAATCCACCATTTGCAGTTGACATCGAGGCACCAAGTACTCCCATGAGTAACGCCAATCCAATAACGAACGGAACGTGGTTTATCGCTAAATCAGGGTAAGCAGTATAGGGATCAACCAGATCTGGCAGAAAGTATAGGGCAACAATGCCCATCATGCTTGTGGGAACGATGGTCAATATTGTTAATCCTGCTCCCATGAAGGCGCCTCTTCTTGCGGTTTTACCGTCCCTAGCTGAGAATACCCTTTCCATGAAATCCAATGCTACAATGTCTCCTAGTGCCAAAGCCATGATCCCTGCCCAATTAATGAGAGCACCATTGCCCATATCAGTTAGCCCAGATAAATCCAAATACCCAGGCGGAGCGCTGCCTAGAATAGTGTCAAAACTGACGCCAGCAAAGCCTCCTGCGAAGAACAGAAATGCTGCCCAAAATGCAGCTATCGCCAAATAAATTTGAAAAATGTCTGTATAAGCCGAGGAGAATAGACCACCTGCATATGTATAAATCAAGACGATTATCGCTCCAATTAGCATTGCCCATATGAAGTCAATATGTAACACCACCGATAAGATATATCCTGTTGCCGCAAAATTGCCTGCTACCAACACTACGAAGCTTACCATCATAAGGATTCCAGAAATACCTTCACTAGCATTTCCAAATCTCCTGAAATAGAAATCGGGCAACGTAAGCATTGACATTTTATTCAATTTCTTCGCATAGAATATCGCCGTTAAGATGAGGCATGCCGCTAGGCCGATTGGAATAGCAGCTCCTGACCAGAATCCAAATTGATAAACTAGCGATACATTTCCAAGTGAAGAATTACCATCGATAGATTGCGCAGCCAGCATAGTCCCTACGAAGAAAAGCGGCAAACTCTTGCCTGCAATCATAAACCGCTTGCTGCTTTTCTTTACAAGCTTAGAAGCCAGAGTCCCAACAATAAGGGAAAGCGCTAAGAATGCTATAACCCCAATCGCATATCCGTCTACCAAAGTGATACCTCCAAGGCTAATTTTACAAAAGGTACGTTACCACTATTTAGACCAGTGAGAACGATGCCATCGAACTGCACATTGGTTTCTAAACATGAAATTATATAAATTTTAGGCCAAATAATGTAAATTACGGATATGAGAGTGAACTAACATTCGTATACTACATGTAATCTATCGATAAAAAACAATTATTAGATTTATATGCTTTAATTTCTCATAATCTGAGTAGTAGACGGCCAGAATTCAAAATTTTCAAATATTTTTTGAATCAGGTGTTCCAATCAATTTTTCTATTACGACGTTCTCAGTCCTGCATCAGACAAGCCTTAAATAGTTTAAATCAAACACGTGGAGGATACATGGATCCTCGCATGGAACAACTATTTGGTGATGGACTTAGGAGAAGTCAAGAGGGCGAGAGTCGTCGGTATAATCTCTTGGCAGCTACCTTGATTGCAAATCTAGTTAAAAATTCACTTGGTCCTTGTGGATTGGAAAAAATGTATATCGATATAATGGGAGAGATCACGGTGACAAAAGATGGTTCGGCTATTTTAAGAAAACTCGATGTTGAGCATCCTGCAGCAAAAATCCTCATAGAGGCAGCCAATTCTGTAGACAATGAGGTAGGAGACGGTACTACTTCGGTTGTCATTTTGTCGGGAGAATTACTATCCAAGGCGCAAGAATTGTTGTTGTCTGGAATCGCTCCATCTGTTATAATTGATGGTTATCTTATGGGTCTAGATATATCGCTTCAGGCACTCAACCGAATTTCAGTATCGTCAACTAGTATACGCAGGGAGGTAATGAGTAAGTTGGCCGAGACTTGCCTCCGATCTAGGTCTATATCCGGAGTTGTTGCTAGAGAAAATGCTAGTGCAGCTGATCTAGTAGTTGAGGCCGTTTGGAGCATTGCAGATTTGAGGAACAAAATGATCGATATAGACGACATCAAAATTGAAGAAAAACTGGGCAATTCTTCTGATACTACCCTAATAAGAGGCACAGTGATTGACAAGACCTTTAACGCGTCTTCCAGGGTCAAACAGATTGATAATGCCAAGATACTTCTAACTAATGAAGAACTTGATAGGAGTAGGACCAGGACTAATTCTGAATTGAATATATCATCCTATGATCAGCTAGAGAATTACCACAGATCTGAATATGAACTACTCGAAGTTAAGGTACAGAATATTATAGATTCTGGAGCAGATATCGTGATTTCTCAGAAGGGAATAAGCAAGATTGTCCAACAGCACTTATCAAGAGCAGATATTATCTCCATTCATAGAGTTAAAGAAAATGATATGCTGTGGTTGGAAAAATCAACAACTACAATGATTATCAAAGATTTGAATGGCCCGATACCATCTAATACTTTGGGTTATGCGGGAAAAGTATATGAAAAATTGGTTGGTGAAGACAAGATGGTCTTTATCGATTGCTGTAGGGATCCAAAATCAGTAACTCTTCTGTTGAGGGCAAACTCGAAAAGGGTACTCGATGAGTACCATCGGTCTGCCTTGGATGGGTTTGCTGTTCTAAGAGACTATATTCTATCACCTCGAATTGTTGGAGGTGCTGGAGCTACTGAAGTGAGGGTAGCATCTATCATTAGAGATGAATCTAGACAAATTAAAGGCCGCGTTCAGCTCGTGCTTCGGAAATTCGCTGATGCATTGGAGGAAATACCAATTACACTCGCTAGAAATGCTGGAATGGATACGGTTAACACGATAATCCAATTGAGGTCTAAACACTTGCCTGCTCATAGCAAGGTTAAGTGGTATGGAATCGATTCAAAAAGTAGAAAGGTAGACAATATCTTCTCCTCAGTGATCGAGCCATCGATAGTTAAAGAACAAATTCTCAAAACAGCTGTGGAGGTAACCTGCATGTTGCTACGCGTGGATGATGTCTTGATGGCCAAACCCAAAATGGAGACTCATTGCCACGCAGACGGAGTAGAGCATTCACATCCCGGAGGAGACAAGAAGCATGACCATTATTTCGATCGACTCGGAAAACAACAAAGGCCTATGCATCACTATTATTGATATGAAATTTCCCCGGTTTGCTTTATCCACGCTTCGTCTAATCATGAAACCGGGA
>k87-892115_pt1 | contig 18024 bp, 17 predicted proteins | sample MGYA00084034_6733716 | MGnify analysis MGYA00084034
ATCCCGCTGCTGCTGGTAACAATTCATTCTAATCTACTTAGATGAGTTCAATTTAAATTTACCTTGGGTCACTTATATATGATCACGCAAGTCAAACTTATATTATGAAGGAGGAGAGGGTGACTTTTATAGGTCATAGGAACATACGGTGCCTCCACAATAAAACAATCGAGATTACAAAAGCGGTTTCAGTAAGCACGAGGGGAGATTGCATAGCTGGAGTCTCTGCAAGCAAGGCGTGTAATGATTTTGATAAGGAGTTTAAGGCAAGGTTCAGTGAAAGTGGGAGAAGGGTGAATCTTGAAATTAAAGTAGACGAGCAGATCTTTAGGATGCATGGTTTCACAGATCAGCGCTTGACGTTGTCACACGAACACGACATTGTCATCAGAAGGAGTAACTACGTATGCCCTCGAACTCTATGCGTGCTTTGCAACAAAGCCTCTTTCGATATACCAAGAGAAGTGGTGTTAAAGCTACAAAACCCAGCCACAGCAGCAGAACTAAAGATAATTGTCGAGTAGTAAGAGCGTGAAGAATTAAATTGAATTTACTAAATTTTTTCGCCGGTAATTTTTTCGTAGACGAAAATGTATCGATCGCTCATTTGACTGATTATTCTATCGGGTATTTTGGGTGCCTTTGGGATTTCGCCTTTCATGGCCAAACGGGACATTTCCTTCTTAAAGCCTATTTCGATCAGCCAATCTCGCAGTAACTGTTTGTCATAACTCCCTTGTGTTTGTCCAGGTTGGTAATCTTTCTCAAGCCAAATTCTGGATTCATCTGGACCTATAGAATCGGCGAGAGTTAACTCTCTCTGTCCATCAAAACCAAATTCCAGTTTAACGTCAGCAATTATGAAACCAGATTGTTTCGCGATGGAAAACATGGTGTCGTAAATCGCAAATGATCGATCTTCTATCCTCTTAAGAGTACCACGTCCTAAGATACCTGAATCTATAATCTTTTCTCGCTCAGCTGGGACATCATGCTCTTCGGATTTAGTTGTTATCTCAAAGATTGGACGGGGTAATTTTGCTCCTTTCATTAGGGATAAATTACTTCCAAATAAGGATTTGAAATCAGTGTCTGAAGCATATCGTTCCAACATGGATCCATAATAGTACCCGCGAACGATAAATTCGTATGGAATCATTGATAATTTCCTCACTTCCATTGCATTGTTTTGTCTCATTCCGATGAAATGATTGGGAACATTCAACTTATTGAACCAGTAGTCTGCAAACCTGCATAATACCTTCCCCTTATTTGGAATTCTCTGATCAAATTTTACGTCGAATGCCGAAACTCTGTCGCTGAATACCATCAACAAATTTCCACTCTCTAGTTCGAAAATATTTTTCACCTTACCCTCGCGCAAAAGGCGCATAGTTATGATCTTCAGATAGAGTTGTTATCCCCACATATATTTAATTCAGCAACCGCAATTGCTCTGGATATTAGGAGGTCATGGTGGGACTTGAACCCACGACCTAAGGTTTACAAAACCTTCGCTCTACCAAGCTGAGCTACATGACCAGTGCTTCAGTTGAACCTATTCAATAGGTATTTAATAAGTTGTTCATCAGAACAATCTGATGTTGCCATTGAGCATTATTGTTTTTCTTTCGGAGATCAGGCATGAACAAAGGCAATAACAGTAAGAGGAAATACATGGTGTTAGTGTCGATACAGAATAAGAAGTATCTCCCCGATCCTGAAGGAGAAACTATCTTAAAAGACCTAATCCTAAAGGGAGGCTTCGACGAAGTTGAGGGAGTAAGGTGTTCAAAAACCATAAATATGTTGGTTAGATCAAAGACTGAAGAACAAGCCAAGAAGCTGGTACTAAAGATGTGTGCCGAATTAAGGCTCTATAATCCTGTCGTAAGTAAATGCGTTGTCACTGTGTCTACTACTTCCTCAAAAAGTTAGGAATACCATTTAAGATGTGGTCATTCTCAATACTGACAAGTCGTAGTGTTATTCAGTTAAATGTCAGCAGCAACATTTAGTTCATTCACTATACCTATAGCCCAAACAATCATCATTATGATTTTTTGATTCTTATCTATTCCCGAGAAGATCCAAGTAGAAATCCAAGGAACAATCTGAGTAATATTCAGCGGTTATATGGATAGATCAAGCTTCGCGCCATAACGAAGAATCTTTATTGTTATGATAATCTTCATCAAGCAGTAGCAGAAAGAGTACATATTAAATATCTGTAAGAGATAATCAATAACAAAACCGACGATGAGAAAAATCGGTGTCGTTGTATTTCCTGGCACAAATTGTGAGCGAGATGTATTCCATGTGTTGTCTGATGTACTACATATAGAAACCGAATACATTTGGCATGATAGGCAAGACCTGGATGGGTTTGCTGGGCTGGTGCTTCCGGGGGGCTTCTCTTATGGAGATAGATTGAGAGCTGGGGTGATTGCAGCTCACAGTCCGATAATCCATCAAGTGAAGAAGATAGCAAAAGATGGCGTTCCAGTGTTGGGCATATGCAATGGATTTCAGATACTGATTGAATCAGGTTTACTTCCCGGTGCGTTGGTGAAAAATGAACGATTAAACTTTGTGTGTAAATGGATTGACGCTAAAGTCAAGAACACCACGACACCCTTCACTAAATTATTCCAAAAAAATCAGCAGATAAGGATGCCCGTTGCACATGGCGAGGGTAGATATGTTGCAGATGGTCTAACCATAAAGAGGTTAAGACAAAAGAATCAGATAGTGTTGAGTTTTCTAAATGAGAATCCAAATGGATCAGCTGAGTCGATTGCTGCGATTTGCAATCCGGAAGGAAATGTGGTAGGGATGATGCCTCATCCAGAGAGAGCTTCTGAGGGAGTATTATCGCCGGTGGCAGCTTGCATAGATGGTTCAACGTTTTTCCGGTCGCTGATGCACTATTTAGGTGAAGCGTACTCGACTTGAATATTGGTGCAGTAAGAATTGAGTGCATTAACAGCGAATGAAATCTCCCACCTGAGAAAATCTCTGAGGAGACATCCAACAGAAACTGAATTCCAAATGGTTACTGCTCAATGGTCTGAGCATTGTTCTTACAAATCCTCAAGGAAAGATATATCTCAGCTGCCGTTATCGAGAACCCGAATTGGGTTAAACGGCGGTTTTGATGCAGGATTGATCGAGATAGGCAATGACCTTGTTCTAACGGTACGTATCGAGAGTCACAACCACCCCTCTGCGATTGAGCCATATGGAGGTGCAGCGACAGGTGTTGGCGGGGTAGTTCGAGACATATTGTCAGCAGGAACCAGGCCGATAGCTCTTATGAATGGTCTCCGCTTTGGTAACATTAATGGTAACAACCCGAAGGTGAATCAACACACACGTTGGCTTCTCAGAAATGTAGTTCGAGGTATTTCAGATTATGGTAACTGTATTGGGGTTCCAACCATAGGGGGAGAGCTTGAGTTTGATAAATCCTTCGATAACTATTGCTTGGTTGATGTGCTGTGCATAGGCCTCAGCAAGACTAGCGAAGTAGTTCCAAATTTTGCGGACACGGAAGATTTGATCTTTCTGTTAGGTGGGTCTACAGGCAGAGATGGAATTCACGGAGCTGCTTTTGCATCTGCTGGGTTAAATCGCGAAGATAGATCAGCAGTTCAGATACCCGATCCTTTTCTGAAAAAGATACTCATTGAGGCAATCTTGGAGGCAGTCGAGAAAGGGTATATTAATGCAATGAAAGATTTAGGTGGGGGCGGTCTGGCATGTTGCTTATCTGAAACGTCCTACAGTTTGGGGAAGGGCTTTGATGTCGATCTTTCTCGCGTTAGACTAAGAGAGGAAGGAATGACTCCGACGGAAATCTTGATCTCCGAATCTCAAGAAAGAATGTTTCTGATCGCAGGTAAAGAAAATAGAGAATCACTGGAAAAAATATTTGCTAAGTATGAGGTAGGATATTCCATAATTGGGAAAGTCTGCTCTGGTCACAATATCAAGATAAGGCATCATTCAAAAGTAATAGCAGACATTCCATCGCAAATTGTTGCATGTGCTCCACTTTTGAATAGAAGATCTGCTTATCCATCTTATTTGAGAAAGAAAGCAGCTACAAAGCTACATTTACCAAAGAACCTCAGTCCAATTTTGTTAGATCTGCTAGGTACGCCTAACCTTTGCAATCGTTCCTGGATTTACGAACAATTCGATTCTGAGGTCGGGTTAAGGACTGTGTTAAGACCAGGAGAAGGCGACTCTTCAATTCTACGGTTAGTTGACGGAAAGTATGTTGCAATGTCCCTGGATGGAAACTGCAGACGATGTTACCTCGACCCATATCAAGGAACCCTCGGATGTTTATCTGAAGCAGTACGCAATGTGATCTGCTCCGGCGCTTCTCCTGTGGGGCTGGTTGACCACCTACAATTCGGTAGTCCTGAAAATCCGGAGGTATTTTGGACATTCAAGCAATCAATAGCAGCAATTAAGGACTATTGTGATGCCTTTAAGCTACCTGTAATAGGGGGGAAAGTGAGTTTTTATAATGAGAGAAATGATTCACCAATAAAGCCATCACCAGTTATAGGCGCGATAGGTATAGGCGACAAACTGGAAAACATTGGCAAAGCGAGGCTAAGTCCGCGCTGCCACATATTTGTAATTGGTTCCACCAAGGAGGAGTTGGGTGGATCAGAATATTATCTATCGTTTCATAAGAGCGAGGGTGGAAAAGTTCCCAGGCTCGACTTTGCGGAGGACAAAAGAAACGCCTTGGCCGTCTCTGACCTAATAGCAAACGGTGTAGTGAAAGGCGTTCATGATTGCTCTAAAGGGGGCATCGCAATAGCGTTGGCTGAGTCAGCCATAAATGGAAATACTGGTTTTGATGTAGACCTTTCGTTGGCGCCAAATACCTGTGATAGAATAGACAGCCTGATGTTTTCGGAATCCAACTCACGATATGTGGTCATAACTGAGAGACCAAAGGAAGTGAGTGAGATCCTAACAAATTTCAAGAGTCGTATCTATTGCAGAAAGATAGGCCATACTTCTGATTCAGCAGCGAATGACACAGTTCAGTATCGTAATGGAAACCAAATTCTAGTTAACTTGGAATTAGAAAAATTAAGGCTTGCCTATAATAACTCTCTTGAAAATATGCTGAACGATGTAGGGATATGATTCCCCGCTGTTCTACTCTGTATGACTTGTTATTCAACATCCAGAGGTACTTTGATTGCAATGGATTATAGTGGGGAGATGATTAGCTCAAATCTAATGAGAGGCAGGATATGATTCACGAAAATTGTGGCGTTGTCGGTATCTTTTCGATGGATAGAATTAACGTGATACCTTTTGTGATTGACTGTCTGCGAGCACTTCAGCATAGAGGCCAAGAAGCTTGGGGCGTGGCAGTTCCCAGGAAGCTTCCCTTAAAACGAATTGGATTGGTATCGTCTTCAGCAAACGAATTTGCCGCCATCACGAAGAAGTACGAATCTCATGCTGCTATTGGGCATGTACGTTATTCTACAACTGGCAAGAGTACCTTAAATAATGCACAACCGATCAAGGTGAAAGAGCTTTGCATTGCCCATAACGGGACAATTGCAAATGTGGATCAGCTGACATCAATGGTAGGTGGTTGCTCATTTACGCCTCAGTCAATGACTGACACATTAGTTGCAGCACAGCATCTAGCAGGGCATCTCGCAAAAAAAAATGACATAATCGAGGCGCTCACTATCCTAAAACAAGAAATGATCGGTTCGTTTTGTTTCACATTATTAACAGGAGACGGGTCGGTCTACGCAACAAGGGATCCGAAAGGGTTTAGGCCCCTTGTTGTCGGATTGCACAAACCTTCTAACACCTACATTGTAGCATCTGAATCCTGCGCCCTCTCTGCAGTGGGAGCATACTTACTAAGAGACGTGGAGCCTGGTGAGATACTTCAGATCAACGATTCTGGACTTAGATCTGAATTTTTCGCAAGAGAAAATCCTCATGCGCATTGTGCATTTGAATATACATACTTTGCACATCCCACTAGTATTATGGAAGGTGTTAACGTATACGCAGCTCGTAAACGTATCGGTGAATTCTTGGCGAGAGAATTTAAGGTTCCTGACGCAGACCTTGTGATACCGGTTCCAGATTCAGCTCGCCCGGCAGCCCTTGGATACGCACTCGAAGCTGGCCTCCCATTCGAGGAAGGGCTAATGAAGAACCGATATAGCAAGAAGGGGTCGATGCGAAGTTTTATCGAGCCTTATCATGAGACACGGGTAGAAATTAACAAAGGGATAATTCCGCTAGCCGACGTGATACGGGGAAAAAATATTGTCGTCGTTGATGATAGCATAGTTAGAGGGATAAGTTCTGCCTCAATAATAAAAATGCTTAGAGAATACGGGGCAAAGAAGATTAGTATGATAGTAACCTATCCCCCAGTTCGTTATCCTTGCTATGCTGGTATTGACTTTCCTTCTCAGGAAGAACTCTTGGCATACCAACAGGTGCAGGAAGAGCCGGTCAGAACCACAGATATTGCGCACAAGGTTGCACACTCCTTGGGAGCAGATTTTGTAGCTTATAATAACACATCCACACTTGCAAAGGCTATCAACATAGCAGAAAAAGAGTTGTGTTTTACTTGCACAACTGGTGACTATTCGCCACTGGGGGTCAAACCATTGTTTAAGTCTCGTGCGGTGTTGAAGGGTAGAAGCTAAGATTTCTTAGCATTAAGCTCTTCCTCAACCTTCTCTGCGCTAGCAATCACCTTCCCCCTCATATCAACACGATAGTGTTCTAGTTTAGAAAGAATTTCCTGATACTTGATAGATAATATTTGACATGCGAGTATTGCCGCGTTGGCGGAACCATTTATGGCAACCGTAGCAACAGGGATCCCTGTGGGCATCTGGGCTATTGACAGAAGGGAATCAACTCCGTCAAGGCTAGAGGTTTTAATGGGGACACCAATGACCGGCAATAGCGTAACTGAAGCAATCATTCCAGGTAGGTGAGCTGCACCACCTGCTCCAGCAATTATTACTTCCAGCCCTCTTTCTTTGGCGCCTTCTGCATATGATATCATCTCATGAACAGTCCTATGTGCAGAAACGATCTTTATCTCGTGCGCTACTTCAAATTGGAGTAAAGTATCTGAGGCCTTCCTCATCACGGGAAGATCTGATTCGCTCCCCATTATGATCCCGACAAGCATATGAGTCATAACTACATCAAGTCTTCCTCATGATTCTTAAATTACTCTTTGCTTTTTTCGATTTATTAATTGCATCCGAGGGGGAGCTAGCTGTTATTGTTACATGACCGAGCTTTCTCCTTGGTTTTGAAATACGTTTACCATACAGATGCAATTTCAATCCTTCTATGCTCAGAAGCTCGTGTAAGCCATCCAAATAGTATTCACCCTCAAATCCTGTAGGTCCCAATATATTGACCATCACCGTCGGAGAGCTTAGTCGAGGCTTCGGAAGTGGTAGGTTCAAAATAGCTCTGATATGTTGTTCAAACTGAGAGATAGAGCAACCTTCAATACTATAGTGTCCGGAATTGTGAGGCCTCGGAGCAATTTCATTAATCAGAATCTCTCCATTTGTGGTTAGGAACATTTCAACACAAAAAATTCCTGAGCCTTTTAAGACATTTACTGTCCTTTCTGCTATTTCTCGAGCCTTCTTCTCTTTACTCTTGGAGATCCTCGCAGGAACCAAAGTAGTATCCAGAATGCTGTCAGAATGTTTATTCTCTGCCACAGGAAAGGAGGAGACCTGGCCGGATTCATTTCTGGCAACCATGACAGAGAGTTCCTTCTTGAAGGGTATGACCTCTTCAACCATCCACTTTCCAGGGCTGTTCCTATTTGCTGCATTTATGATATCCTTCTCAGCGTAAATTAGTCGGTTTCCTCTTCCGTCGTACGAGTCTTCGCAAGCCTTCAAAATTAAAGGGAATCGATCTGAGATAATATTCCCATTTTGGGCAATGTCTTCCACTAAAGCAAAATTAGGAACAGGCAGATTTTTTTCTTGCAAAAAGACCTTCTGTATATATTTGTTCTGAATTATTTTCAGAGTCTCTGGAGCGGGATGGATAGTCTTTTTGGCAAGACTTAATTCGAGAAGAACGTCCGAATCTGCTAATTCTATTTCGTAAGTAAGAACATCAACGAGCTCTGACAGTTTCCTTATAGCAGTTTGGTTTCTGAAATTGGCGACCAGCAAATCATCTACTACCGATGAGGCAGGACATTCTGGGTCCGGATCCAGAATATGCACTTTAATTGACATACGCTTTGCTTCTTGCGCAATCATCTTCCCCAACTGACCACCTCCAATAATTCCAATTGACGGCTCATGTTGAGGAATGATTCGCGTGGTATTGTACAATTGAATGTTAAGAGATGTCAGCAGTTATACTAATAAACGGTAGTGTTAACTTTCAAAATAGACGGATAGACTTTGATAAATTCAAATAACGCGGAAAACTGCTTTTCAGTGGTATGAAAAATAAAACTAATTTGTTTCAAAAGGTATGTGACGAAGTGATTTCATTAGATGAGTCAATTCGGTTTGCCGGCATTTCGGATAAAGAGGGGAAGCTACTCGCCGTCTCGGAGCGTCAAAATCTAAAGCCTTTACTTTCGGATGAAGAAAGGGCTCAGTATGCAATTACGGCAGCCACACGACAATACACTAGACTACGCTGGGAGTACCATCTCGGACGAATCCATTACGCCAGTTCCCGATACGAGCATCTTGCCAGAGCGACAATTCCTATTGCGGATATAAATAGCACATTATACTACGTGCTTTTATTATCCTTCGACCCCGATATCCAAAATCTTCACAAGCTAATAATGGATACTGTTATCCCAAAAATAAGAAAATGGAAAAAGCGGCTATTATTAGAAAATATGGGTACAAATTGAACATGATGACAAGGATAACCCATTAAAAAGCCTTTTTGGTATATTTCTTTAATACAGCGGATGTTAGTATTACTGTTTTGCGGAGATTCCTCCATCTACCGTAATAATGCTACCCGTTACCCACCTTGCGTCCGATGAACACAGAAATGAGACAGTTCCTGATATGTCCTCGGGTGTTCCTATCTTCCTCAATGGAAACGAAGTTTCAAGTAATTTTCGGGCGTTTTCATCCTGCAAGTAAGGATCTATAATTGGGCTTTGTATAGTAGATGGAACGACACAATTGCATCTGATACCAAACGGTCCGTACTCGACTGCAATGCTCTTGGTTAGCATGATTATACCTGCTTTTGTTACGCCATATATGGACAATGGTACATTCGGTATTGCCCTGATTCCTAACAAGGAGGATATGTTAACAATACTACCACTCTTATTCTTGAGCATAAACGGAAGCACAGCCTTTGTCATTCTAAAAGTTCCAAATAGATTCGTATTAATCAGTAGGTTCCACTGTTCCTCCGTCATTAAATGGAATGGAGTTGGATCACTGATAATCCCAGCGTTATTTACCAGAATGTCGACAGTTTCAAATTTGGATATCGTTTGCTCTGCTGCGCTTATCACTTCACCTTCTCTTGTTAGATCTGCCTTTATCGCAAGGACGTTCTTCTTCTCCTGAATCACTTCAGCAACCTTATCGAGACTTTTCCTATTTCTTCCAATAAGTACAACTTTGCACCCTTCAGATGCAAGCCTTTTGACAGTCGCTTTCCCAACTCCGCCGGCAGCACCTGTAATTACCGCTACTTTGCCTTTGAGCTTCATTATCGCTAAAATCGCCTAAGTTTTTAAAGAGTCTTTCGCCTCTGACACTTGGTACTTGTTCTTTATGCATCCTCTACCGAACATAATAATAATACATCGGAATGTATCTTATTTTACCAAGGATTGGTTCTATGATTATGAAGATATTACTAGATACTAGTGCGATAATAGATGGCGAATTTACTAGAATACTTGAAAGAAGTAAGAATTCTGATTATTCTACTATCATCATCCCAGTCGCAGCATTGGACGAATTGCAATCCCAAGCATCCACCAATAAGGAACACGGCTTCATTGGCCTGAATGAAATTAAGAAGATTAGAGGCTTATGCAAGAACATGAATATAGAATTGAAATTTGCTGGTGGAAGACCCTCCATGAATGATATTAATTTGGCGACTCGAGGCCGAATTGATGCTATGATTAACGAACTTGCATTAATCGAAGAAGCAACATTAGTGACCGCGGATTACGTGCAATCCCAAGTCGCAGAAGCTTATGGTATACGAACTTGGCATATCCCTCGCCGGTTTATTAGTACAACTCTAAGCTTTGAAGAGTACTTTGAAGAACATACAATGAGTGTCCATATGAAAGAAGGTGTTCTACCCGTCGCCAAGAGAGGCACCCCCGGGGACTTTCGCCTTGAAACCTTGGCCGATAGACCGACCACGAGGACTGAACTAATGTCGATTGTGAGAGTAATTTCGGAGCTCTGCAGGAATCACGAAATAGGAACGGTTGAACTCAGCCTTAATGGAGCAACGGTGTATCAATATGGTAACTATAGAGTTGCAGTAACGAGGCCGCCGTTTTCCGATGGCGTGGAAATGACTATTGTGAAGCCAATCGTGAAGCTACGAATTCAGGATTATCAGCTGTCTGACAAGTTAAAGCGCAGACTCGATGAAGCAGCCGAAGGCATAGTCATTGCCGGACCACCGGGTTCTGGTAAGAGCACTTTCGCGAGCAGCTTGGCTGAATATTACGTTGATAGAAGTAAGATTGTTAAGACGTTTGAATCTCCCAGGGATTTGCAGGTTAAGAAAGAAATTACCCAATACGGCCCATTGGAAGGAAGTTTTGAAAACGCGGTAGATATCTTGCTTCTTGTAAGACCAGATTACACAGTGTTCGACGAAGTGAGAAGGAGAACAGATTTTGAAGTATTTTCAGACATGAGGCTGGCAGGTGTCGGAATGATAGGAGTTCTTCATGCTTCCACGTCGCTAGATGCAATTCAGCGTTTCATCGGACGAATTGAACTTGGAATGATCCCCCACATAATAGACACGATTATTTTTATTAAAAATGGATCAGTAAGCAAGGTTTTTGATATCTCTCTTACTGTTAGGGTCCCATCTGGTATGTCAGAGCCAGACCTTGCGCGGCCTCTCGTTGAAATCAAGGATTTTGAAACACAGGAGGTGGAATACGAGATTTATACATACGGCGAGGAAAATGTAGTGGTTCATGTAGGTAGTTTGGGAAAACCTGATAATCAGCAGGATGCCATAAAAAGATTGGCAGCGGCGCAGATCAAGGATACTATTCGGAGGTTTGATCCGGGAGCAGAAATTAAGATCATATCGGAGAACAAAATCCAAGTCAGGGTAGATAAGGAAGCAGTTCCACGACTAATTGGCAAAGGAGGATCAACAATAAACGAGTTGGAGAATGTTCTTGGGGTGAGTATCGACGTGGAGGCGAAAACACCGGCATTAGGTAAACAAATTGAATTTGATATTATGGAAGCTGGTTCTGCGATCACTTTTCTGACAAACGGAAATGCAGTGGGAAAAGCGATTGACATCTATGTTGAAAATGATTTTGTTCTAAATAGCCAAGTGGGAAAGAAGGCAAGGGTGAAAATCGACAAGAGGTCGGCGAGCGGCAAGAAATTGATCAACGCTTTCCTTTCCGGGCAGGAAATAAAGATCTTCCTTAGTAAATCAGTTGACTATTGACTCCCTTTTTTGATTTAGAAAGTTATGAAGCAAAATACAGCGGAACATTAGGCTGAAAGGGGTCTTTGAATTATGGGCCGACGGGCTGGGCCTACAGAAGCTTTATTTAAAAGATCAGCATCGTTTTAAGGGGCAGGGCGATGTAATTGGGTAACTTAAGAAAAGACTATGTTCTTGAAAAGTTTGTAATTCTTCCATATCAAATGAATAACTTTCCTGGCGCGGGTATTCAATCTGGATGCCCTTTCTGTCCTGGCAACGAGTTAATGACTGAGCGCGCCACTCTTGCTCTTGTGGCTAAAGACGGGATCCTCAAGCGGTTATCTGACACTGAGGAGAGTCCGATAGAGGAATGGTGTGTTCGCGTGTTTCAAAGCAGCAATCCATCCGTCACAACGTTGGAGACTGTCGATTACACAGATAAGCCTCACTATAGCGAACCAGCATATGGATATCATCAGATTGTAGTAGCTTCTCCAGATCACAACGCAAATTTGTCTTCGATATCTATTGAACAATGGACTAATGTCCTGCTTGTCATTCAGGATAGAGTTAGATGGCTATACACCCAGAAAGGAGTAACTTATGTATCAATTTACGTGAATGATGGAACTGCCGCAGGTGCTGCTTTGTCCCACCCACATTTGAATCTCCTAACATTGTCCACAATTCCTCCAGTTATAGAAACTGAGGCTGAGGCGGCTCACAAATTCATGAACGAAAACGGAAATTGTCCAGCCTGTCTAACACTTGGGGTCGAATCAGAGGGACCTAGGCAAATATTATCCACTGATACATATTTAGCATTCTGTCCCTGGGCATCAACTTACCCTTACGAATTTTGGATTTATCCAAAGAAGCACATGACTACCTTCTCTAAGATCAGCCAAAAAGAAATAAGCGGATTAGCAATGATTCTGAGAGCCACACTGGGAGGGTTGTCGAGAGCGCTGAATAATGTGCCCTTTAATTTAGTGTTTCACCTTTCACCTGAAAAGAAAAATAGCAGACAAATTCACTGGCATATCGAGGTATATCCACAACTCCATACTTGGTCCGGTCTTGAAAGAGGGTACGGTGTCTATGTGAATAGGATTGGACCTGAGAAGGGTGCGGAGATACTGGGAGCAGCATGTAGAAAAGAATTGGCCGAACTTGTGGGTATTACCTGACGCTGCATTAGTTGTTGGTCTATACATGGCGAAGTTAGAAAGCTGGACTTCTATCGGGGTAATAGCAATGGGCTCCCTTTTTGTTTCAATGATGATATCGTTTTATGCCTTCTTGGTTGGCCCAGAAGGGAAAGGCCCGAATGTGGACGTCGATCCGGGAGCACTACTTGCACAAACGATTTCAATTTCAGGTGCACCCAGTCTCATTTTGGCTGGTGTCGTATTTGGCCTGTCGTTCCGAAGTAGAAATGTCTTTGCCGGGTTCATTCTAATTGTCACAGGGTTGGCATTTGTAGTAGGAATGTGGGTTGTCGATACCCTGACACAAGGTATTGATATTCAATTTATGACATTAGGATTGGAATATGCACCAAAAATTTTTGTTATAGCTGGGATAGGAGTACTCGTCTTGGGAGCCTACATTGCTAAATTTGCACCTCGGAGCAGGATCAGGCATACAAGTGACTATGAACAATAATCCTTGCAAGTCCGCATTTTTTCGCGAAATTGAAAAAGGATCGATACAGTCCGCGGACCAATTAATGTGACTCCGCTGGAGATGCTTAATTGTTCGTTGTTACATAAAATTCTATAATCATTATCACGTGCATAAAGATTTGAGATTTGACGAATTATAGGTCTTAATGTTCCTTGACACATTGGCAACATATGAAATACTCCTTTGAAATAGGGGACAAGATCGCCTTGCTCTCAAACAATTTCTAATTAGTGACACATCAATCATGCGAAGAAGCTAAACAATATTTAACTTAATCAGAAGGGATACGGCCTCTTAGGTCACTGTAATCAGAAAGATGGAGGATACCTATTGCAGACAGTATACAAATTCAGGCGTAAGCTCCTAGCCAAGTACCTTGCGCTTGCGCTCAGCATTCCATAGTTTAGGGGTTAACACCACACAACGTTGTTCTGAATTAATCGAATTCTTAGATCAAATAGTTAGTATCTGTTCGCTTATATTTTTCCCAACTTTTTAACAAATTTCTTGTACTCATCTAGATAAGTTTTCTTATCTCCTATGTCCACAAAGCCGGAATCTATCGTGAAGCCTCGGACTATTTTTTTATCCTTCAGAGCTTTTTTCACTGCCTCGTCCATTCCATATGCGCTGGCCTTGGGTACGAGCTTAAAGAATTCTGGTTCAACAACGTAACATCCAATGTTTATTAAACCAGTAATCTCAGGTTTTTCGTTCCACGCAGCTACTCTGTTAGATTTTCCGACGACTTTTATTACTCCGTACTTTAGGTTTGTCCTGTAACGAAGTAGCGCCATGGATAAAAATGCCTTCGACTTCTTGTGTTCGCGGATCATCCGGTGAATATCGAATTCATAAATGGAGTCACCATAGAGGCAAACAAACGTCTCATCTGCAAGGAATTTTTCTGCAGTCTTCAGTTGGCCGGCCGTCGCCAAAGGTCTGTCTGCTCTAGCATAGTCGATCTTAACTCCAAATCTTCGGCCATCTTCGAAGTAATCTTCTATTGTTCTATGAAGATAGCTTACGCAAATCACAACATGATCAATCTTGTTGGAGCTTCTATTTGTCAACCAACTGATAATATGCTCTAGAAGAGGCTTATTGCCTAAAGGCAACATAGGCTTTGGAATAAAAAAAGTGTACGGTTGGAGTCTGGTCCCGAGTCCTCCTGCCAAAATAACGGCCTTCACAGCATCTTTTCACTTCGTAAGTCCTGTATATACTTAACAATCTACAACCCAATTTATTATCAAAGGTCAGGCGGATTTTTCGAGATATGCGACCAAGATATTGTTGACCTTTCTAACCAGAGGAGATGGATTTGTATCGAATACCAAAATCATGGCTTCTTTTCCTATATCGCCTAAATGATAGATTACATCCGCTTTAGGGTTGATTTGCAGTGCCATTTCAATTCCCCAGGAGATCGACATTCCTTCAGTCTCCTTCTTGTCACGCGGTTCGACCTGCCTGTCATATGATGATACTTTAAATTTTTTTTTGCAAATTCCAAGAATTTTTTGGTCATATCGCAAATTAATGGCAGATCGAAAGTGAGGATGTACTTTCATATAACTGAGGACTGACGATCCCACGTGTTTCGACGCCCCGAAATGGATACGTCCCACAGCCTTCGATCTGTTACCCACTCGCGCAATTCTTCCTTCCACAGCTGCGACGTCTGACAGTCCTGTCGGGTGACCAATAGCATATGCTAAGTTGGACGAAGTTTCCGGTATTAGAAAACCGAAATTTTCAATTGACTCAATATAACTAACAGCAGTTTCCAGCTCCTTCAGAACAAGGAATCTATCTGAATTCGAATTTAGAGTTAGAATAGGATCAACCACAGACGCCCCTTTTCCTACCTGTATCGAATTGGTCATACCCGAGAAAATGTATTCATTCGCTAGGTGACAAGCTTGCTCTAAAGGGATTTTTCTTGCTAATTCAGCGGTGATGGCAGCGGAGAAATTGCATCCTAAGCCGTGTAACGAATTCGTTCTTGTTCGTTCTTTTTTGAATCTTATTACTCGTCTTTCTCGAGTAAGGAGGAAATCTGTAATACCTTTAGATTTAGTAGAATGACCGCCTTTTATTATTACATTTGCAGCACCCATATCCAAAAGTGTGTTTGCTGCGTCCATTAATTCGTCCGTTGACCTTATTTTTATTCCAGAAATAGCCTCAGCTTCGGGCAAGTTAGGGGTTATCAAGTACGACATGGGAACGATAACTTTTTTGAAATATTCAAGGTCATTCTTTAGAATCAAGCTATAGCCTGTTCCAGTGGAGAGTATCGGATCTACAACAATTGGGAATTTGGCATCCTTAAGTTTTTGGAATACCTCTTTCATTATTTCAGCGTTAAATAACATTCCGATTTTAGCGGCGGCCAATTTGAAGTCAGATAAGACTGCTTTCAACTGACTGGAGATTATTTTAGGAGGAAGAGGATATATGTCTCTCAATTCGAAGGTATTCTGTGAAGTTATTGCAGTAACCACAGAACAGCCAAAAACGCCGTGAGCTGAAAAAGTCTTGATATCAGCTTGCATTCCAGCTCCTCCTCCAGAATCACTTCCAGCGACTGTCAACGCTATCTTCAACACAATAGAACTTAGTATTTGAGCACATTTTATACGTTGGCTGAAAAATCGTCCTTATTCAAGTTGGACATAATTGTTTCAACGAATTTGAAATTTTCCTGTAGATAATCAGGTCACAATAAGAATAAATCTGGTTCGATATCGTTCTTTAGGATTGAGTCCAGCCCCTTCAAAAGCTATCTATGTCTTACTGGATGGCGTAGGCGATTTACCTCATCCTTCACTTGAAGGACTTACTCCGCTAGAAGCAGCACGAACACCCTGGTTAGACCGGTTGACTTTGAACGGCTGTCTGGGAAGTGTCGTCAGCGTAGGAAAGGGAATTGCACCCCAATCCGATATTGCAGTTTTCAACATGCTGGGATACGATTTCAAGGATGTTGGGTATCCAGGGCGTGGAGTTGTAGAAGCGCTGGGTATGGGAATGGATTTTAAGAATGGTGACCTCGTACTCAGGGGAAACTTTGCAACTATCGACAAGCAAGGGAATATAACTGATAGGAGGGCAGGTAGGGTTATTGAGTACGGTGAAGCCCTCGAGATATGTAAGACACTTGAGGAGAGCCTGAAGTTCACGCGTAATATCAGCGTCACATTGCAACCAAGTGTAGGGCATCGAGTAGTCGTTAAATTTAGTGATCCTTCTCTTAAGCTCTCATCAAAGGTATCGAACACAGATCCGGCATATGATCGGATTGATGGAATTGGGATAGCCAGAGATGACAAGAGCATGAAGATTCAAGATTGTATACCAGAGGAGGAAGGTGATTCTGCGGCCGCCTCATCACAGGTAGTCAATGAATTCGGCAGACAGACAGTGCAAATATTGGAAAACCACCCAGTGAATCGTCGTCGGCTTGATAGTGGATTGAAGCCGATGAATGCGATCTTATTGCGAGATTCTGGAAATTATCTGCCTTCGATTGAACCAATTTCAACACGGTATGGCTTGGAGTTTGGTTCTGTAGTCGATATGCCAGTAGAGGTTGGAATTTCAAAAATATTAGGGATGCACTTCATAGCAGGTGGTGACATTGACGCTTATCAAGAAAAGGCAAGTAAGTGTCTGGAACAAATTAAGAGATATGATATTGTCTATGTACATATCAAAGGCCCTGATGAATTTGGCCATGATGGTGATGCACTAGGTAAAAAGGTGAGCATAGAACAAATAGATGATCTCTTTTTTGGCACGTTACTAAAGAATGTGGACGTGTCAAAGACAATGCTAATTGTTTCAGGCGATCATTCCACGCCGTGTATAAGAAAAGCCCACACAGATGATCCTATCCCCGTGTTATTCACTGGTGCGGGTGCTGATAAAGATGAGAGTAAGAGATTTACGGAAAAGGAATCTTTGCAAGGGAGCAGAGGATCAATGACGGGTATGGAAATGCTACCTTTCGTCAGGAAGACGTTTTTTGGATGACTGTAAAATAATATAACTTCCCATTGATATCCTAGAACCTACCGGACATCAGATTCCCCTTACAGAGTTGACAGACTCCTTCATCTATATTTGATTCAATATTGTGGTGTATATCGCAAATAATCAAAGAGTGACGAATATAGTTGCAGAGTTCAATAAATTTTGACATAGTATAAGGTGTATATGCTTTGTTTGACGCCAAGTCTCGCGCTATATCATCAATCATCTCAATTATTTGATCAACTAAGGTAAGTTTCGACATCAATTCTGTATCTCCTCTGGTTCCCCGAACATAATTGCTAACAGCCGCCTGGGTTACCCCAAGAACTTTAGCAACAACCTCTTCCTTCATATCATATTCACCAGTTAGTTTTCGTGCTAGAATGGCTCTAACTGCGGGTATGAGAGATTTAGCTTCTATTTCCGAGGGTAGCAGCATTTGGTTATAAGGAATTTCGACTTTTTTATTATATAAAGTTATTTGGTAATAAACGATGCGCCTGAAATGGGGATTAAATATTTTTAAATACATGTGCTCAGTGGATCTACTAACGATATGCA
>k87-365114_pt1 | contig 15649 bp, 15 predicted proteins | sample MGYA00084034_6733716 | MGnify analysis MGYA00084034
ACCGGGACGACGCGCGGGTTCTCGCCGCGCTCCGCGAGGTCCACGCCCTCGACGTTGCGGAACCCGCCCAGGATCGCGTCGGCCCGGCCGCCGAGCAGCGCCGGCAGCAGGTTGAACCCGACGCTGACTGTCTCGACCTCGCCCGAGGAGACGCCGGCCTCGGCCAGGATCGTGTCGAGGTAGGCGGCCTGGTAGGGGATTCCGGCGGTGGCGACGATCTTGCCGCGCAGGTCGGCGGGGGCCTCGATGCCCGCCGCGGGCAGGGAGATCAGCGAGGTCAGCGGCTCGTCCACGAGCGCCGCGACGGCGATCACGTCCAGGCCCTGCTCGCGGGCGAGGAGGACCTCGGGCGCGTAGGAGATCGCCAGGTCGGCCCGGCCGGCCGCCACCTGGCGGATGGGCGCGGAGGGATCGGAGGGCACCCGCGGGCGCACGTCGAGGCCGGCCTTGGCGAAGTAGCCGCGATCGATCGCGGTGAGGATCCCGGCGTGGTCGGGGTTGACGTAGAAGTCGAGCGCCAGCTCGAACGGACGCGCCTCGGCCCCGTCGAGGTCCTCCTGCTTCTCCCCGCAGGCCGCGAGCAGCACGGCCGCGAGCAGGGCGGCGAGAGCTGCTGCGATCCGCGCCCTGGCGCTCATCGGGCGGGGCCCTCCCTCCAGTCCACGACCCGGCGCTCGACCAGGGCCAGCAGGCCGAACAGCGCGATGGCGATCAGCGACAGCACGACGATGGCGGCGAAGGTGAGGGCGGTGGAGAGCTCGCCCGAGGAGACGAGGATCAGGTGGCCGAGGCCGGAGCTCGACCCCGCCCACTCGCCGAACACAGCGCCGATCACCGCGACGGCGATCGCCACCTTCGCTCCACTGAAGAAGTAGGGCAGGGAGAAGGGCAGCTCCGCGTCGAGCAGCACGCGGCGCCGGTCCGCCCCCAGGGTCCGCATCATCTTCACCAGCTCGGGGTCGACCGAGCGCAGGCCGTCGTAGGCGTTGACCGCGATCGGGAAGAAGCAGATCAGGGCGACGATCAGGAGCTTCGGGACGATCCCGAAGCCGAACCAGACGACCAGGACGGGGGCGAGCACCACGATAGGCACGGTCTGGGAGGCGACCAGCAGCGGGTAGAGGGCGCGGCGCACAGTGCCGGACAGATGCATGGCAACCGCGAGCGCCAGCCCGGCTGCGGCGGCGATGGCGAAGCCCAGCACCACCTCCTGCAGCGTCACCCAGGCGTCCTCGGCGAGCAGCGAGCGCTCCTCCCAGAGCACCTCGGCGATCTCCGTCGGGGCCGGGATCAGGTAGTCCTTGACCGAGAGCAGGTCCGCCAGCACCTCCCAGCGGGCGGCCAGCTCCCAGGCGAGCAGGAGGACCGCGACGAGCGCGGCGGGGGCCAGCGCCGGGCGGAGGCGAGTGCTCATCGAGCCTCCCCTGCGAGGGCCCGCAGCGCGTGCTCGCGCAGCTCTGCGAAGCCGCGCGAGCTGACGGCGGCCGCGCGGTCGCCGGCCCGGGGGGCCGGAACATCGAGGACCTCGGCGATCCGCCCGGGCCTCGGGGTCATCACGGCGACGCGATCGGAGAGGTAGAGGGCCTCCTCGACGTCGTGGGTGACCAGCAGAACCGTATGCCGGTCGCCCGCGAGGACGCCGGCCAGCCAGCTCTGCATCTCCCCGCGCGTGATCGCGTCGAGCGAGGCGAAGGGCTCGTCCAGCAGCAGCACCGGCTTGCCGGCCATCAGGGTGCGCAGGAAGGCGACCCGCTGGCGCATCCCGCCCGAGAGCTCGCCCGGCCGCGACGACTCGAACCCGCCCAGCCCCATGCGCTGGAACACCGGGCGGGCGCGCTCGCGGGCCGCGGCGCGGGAGAGGCCCGCGAGGCGCGGGGCGAGGGCCGCGTTGTCGAGCGCCGAGAGCCAGGGCAGCAGGAGGTCGCGCTGGGGCATCAGCGCGCACGCCGCGAGGAGCGCGGAGGCGGCACGAGGCGCGCCGATGGAGACGGTTCCGTGGCTCGGCGCGCGGAGCCCGGCGACGATCTCGAGGAGGGTCGACTTGCCGCACCCCGAGGGGCCGACGATGCCGAGCACCTCGCCGGCCGCCACGGAGAGGTCGATGCCCTCCAGCGCCCGCAGCTCGCCGAACAGGTGCCCGACGCCGCGCAGCTCGACGGCGCCGCCTGCGCCTTCGTTCGCTTCCGAGGTGGGGGTCCGTGCCCGGGGTGACCGTGTCTTCAGCATGCTCCCTCCGCGCGCATTACCGCACAGGTTCGAAGGGTCAGCGCCGGGTGGGGATGCCAAGGGCGCTATCTCAGCCCGCTTGCCCGCGAGCCCCCCTGGTGGTCGCGACCAGTGTAGTCCCGGCGATAGGGTCGGCGCGTGGAGATCGAGCGCAAGTTCCTCGTGCCCGAGCTGCCGGACCTGTCCGGGGCGGCGTCCGATCCCGTCGAGCAGGGATACCTCTCGCTGGGCGCCGAGGGCGAGGTGCGCCTGCGCCGCCGCGGCGAGCGCCTGCTGCTCACGGTCAAGCGCGGAGAGGGGCTGGCGCGCGACGAGGAGGAGATCGAGCTGGCTCCGGAGCAGTTCGACGCGCTCTGGCCGCTGACCGAGGGCCGGCGCCTGCGCAAGCGCCGCCACGTCCTCCCGCACCAGGGCCTCGAGCTCGAGCTGGACGTCTACGCAGGCGACCTGGAGGGGCTGGCGGTCGCCGAGGTCGAGTTCCCCGACGAGGAGTCCGCGCGCGCGTTCGCCCCGCCCGGCTGGCTCGGCGCCGAGGTCACCGGCGATCCCGCCTACCTGAACGAGAGCCTCGCGGTCAACGGCCGCCCTGGCTGAACCCGCGGTCCGGCTGCGGCGCGGCCCCGGGCCGCTCACATCGTGTTTACATCGTTGCCGGTCGCACCCGCTATCCATAGGGCGGAGCCGACGTGAGCACGACCGGACAGGACAGCGACGCGTATCGCCTGCTCGCCGACGAGCCCGTCTCCGAGGGGATCAAGCGGGTGGTGCTCGGCCGCGTCGACGACGCCATCGCGCACCTCGGAGGCACCGAGGGCGAGGCCCGCGACGACGGGATCCATGAGGCCCGCAAGGACCTGAAGAAGACGCGCTCGGCGATCCGGCTGGTCCGCGACGCGCTCGGCGAGGAGCTCTACGCGCTCGAGAACGCGCACTACCGCGAGGCGGGCCGCATGCTCAGCGGCTTCCGCGACGCCGAGGCCCTGATCGAGTCTCTCGATTCGCTCCAGGAGCGCTTCCAGGGAGACGCCTCCACGCGCTTCACGCCGCTGCGCGCCAGCTTCGAGGCGGAGCTACGGGCGCATCGCGAGGGCGACGAGCAGCCTCGCGCGATGGCCGCGGCTGCCGCCACGCTGCGCGAGGGGCGGGGCCGGGTCGAGGCCTGGCCGCTTTCCGGGAGCGGGTGGTCGCTGCTCGGACCTGGCTTGCGGCGGACCTATCGCCGGGGGCGCAGGCGGCTGCGAGACGCCGAGCGGGACCCGAGCGACGCCAACCTCCACGAGTGGCGCAAGCGCGCCAAGGACCTCTGGTACCAGCTCCGCCTGATCCGCGACCTCGAGCTCGAGTTGGCCGGGCACCTGATCGACGACGCCGACGTCCTCGCCGATCACCTCGGCGACGACCACGACCTCGCGCTGCTGCGCGCCGCCGCGGCCGAGCGCCGCGACCGCTTCGACAGGGCCGGCGATCAGCGCCTCCTGCTCGCGCTGATAGACCGCCGCCGCGGCGAGCTGCGCTTCGCGGCTTTCAGCCTCGGCACGCGCCTCTATGAGTACAAGCCGAAGCGCTTCGTCAAGCAGCTCAAGTCGGCCCGGCGCCAGGCCTGACTCAGCGGGCCTCCACCTTGCGACACACCTGTTACGTGCCGGGCACGGGCCGCATTGCCATCAAGTGGACTGCACGTGCCCGGCGCTCGCGATGACGTTCACGAACTGCTCGAGGTGCTTGGTGGTCCAGCACTCGAAGGCGCCGTCGCAGTGGGGCTCGTAGGCGGCCATGACCGAGTCGCCGTAGTTCCAGTAGAGCTTCGGCTCGGGGTTGAGCCAGAACATGCGGCCGGCGCGCTCGGCGATCGTGCCGAAGATCTCTGCGTGGGGCTCGCGGCCGTTGGTGCGGGCGTCGCCGAGGACGATGACGGTCGCGCGCGGTCCCAGCTCGTCCGCGATCTCCTCCCGGAACTCGAGCCAGACCCGGCCGTAGTCCGTGTAGCCGGAGACGTCGGCGACGCCGCCCTCGGACGAGACCCGCTCGGAGATCCTGCGGAAGTCGCGCTCGTGCTCGAAGATGTCGGTGACCTCGGAGATCCGCTCGATGAAGACGAAGCTGCGGAGCTTGCGGAACGAGTCGTGCAGCGCGTGCAGGACCGAGAGGAAGAAGACGCTCGCCGAGCTGACCGAGGTCGAGACGTCGCAGAGCACGTAGACCTCCGGACGGCGCGGCCGCTTGGGGCGCGTGCGCAGGCGCAGCGGCACTCCGCCCGTCTCCAGCGAGGCGCGCATGGTGCGGCGCACGTCCACGACCTGGCTGCGCTTGCGGCCCCGCTGCTCGTGCCCGAGGGTCGCGATCCGGCGCTTGAGCTGCGCGACCGCGCGGTGCACGCCCGCGAGGTCCTGGGAGGGGCTGCTGGGCAGGGCGCGGTCGAGTTCCGCCAGGGGGCGCGACGGCGGCAGCTTGCCGGTGCGCTCGATCGTCGCGCGCTCCAGCTCGCGGCGGAGCTGCCGCTCGAACTTTCGGACCTGCTCCGGGTCGAGGGGCTCGGAGCCCTCGCCCTCCGAGTCCTGCCCGCGCGACTGGAGCCCGAGGCCGCGCCTGATCCGCTGCACGTCGACGCCGATCACTCCGGAGCGCTCGCCGCGGCGGCCGAACGCGGTGATCGCGAGCCGGGCGAGGTCGGCCATCTCGCCGTCGTTGCCCTCGGCGATGGCCCGGCGGATCGCGTCGCGCAGGTCGTCGAGGTCGAGCCTGTCGGAGCCCTCGTGGCGTTCCTCGGAGATGCCGCGCTCGAGCGCCTCGGTCTCGGCAGCGCGGAAGAAATGACGGTCGAAGAGCAACTCGAAGATGCGCCGGTCCTCCTGCGACTTGGCGATCGTCGAGGCCAGCGCCTCGCGGAAGTCCCGCTGGTCGGTCCAGGGCACGGCCTCGAGCGCGTCGAACGCGTCCAGGATCTCCGAGGTCCCGACCGCGACTCCCTCCGAGCGCAGCTCCTCGCAGAACGCCAGCACGCTCGCGGCGAGGCCTTGCTCCGCCGGCTCGCCGCCCATCGCCGTCAGCTCCCGGGCGTCCCGGTCTCCTGCGGCGCGGCGTCTCCCAGCTTCACCGCGACCCGCTCGGCGACCAGGTCGATGTCGGAGCGGTGCTTGACGATGATCGAGATCGAGTCCTCGAAGGTCTTGCGGTTGATGTCCGTCGCGCCGATCAGCAGCAGCGTCCGCGCCCAGTCGATGGACTCCGCGATCGAGGGCGGCTTCTTGAGGTCGAGGGCCCGCACCATCTGCACGATCTCGACGAGCCGCCGCGCCAGCGCCTCGTCCAGCTCCGGGGCGTGGAGGCGCACGATCTCGAGCTCGCGGTCGATCGAGGGGTAGTCGAGCCAGAGGTAGAGGCAGCGCCGCTTCAGCGCCTCGGTCAGCTCGCGCGAGTTGTTCGAGGTCAGCACGACGATCGGCATCGTCCGCGCCTCGATCCGGCCCAGCTCCGGGATCGTGATCTGGAAGTCCGAGAGGACCTCCAGAAGCATGGCCTCGAACTCCTGGTCGGTCTTGTCGATCTCGTCGATCAGCAGGACGACCGGCTCCTCGGATGAGATCGCCTCCAGCAGGGGCCGCGTGAGCATGAACTCCTCGCTGAAGATGTCGCCGCTCGCCTCGCTCCATGAGCCCTCCGACTCGGCCTGGATCCGCAAGAGCTGCTTGCGGTAGTTCCACTCGTACAGCGCCTTGGCCTCGTCGAGCCCCTCGTAGCACTGGAGGCGGATCAGCTCGCGCTCCGTCGTGCGCGCCAGGGCCTTCGCGAGCTCGGTCTTGCCGACCCCGGCCGGCCCCTCCACGAGCACGGGCTTGCCGAGGCGCTGGGCGAGAAAGGAGACCAGCGCGGCGGACTCGTCCGCGAGGTAGCCGGCCTCACCGAGGCCCCGCTTGACGTCAGCGACCGTCCCGGGGAGGTTCCGCGCGTCCATTTCCCGGATGATAGATACGAGTCGCCATGCCTCCCGCCGCGGACCTCCTGCCGCAGACCATCACCCCGTACCTGACGCTGATGATCGTCGGCTTCGCTTTCGGCATCCTCGGCCACCTGTACAAGTCGAGGCTGGTGGTGGGGATCGGGATCCTGATGATCTTCGCGGCGACCGTCCTGTTGCCGCTGGCGCTGGTGGCGACCGAGGACGAGCCGGCCTCCGACTCCGAGATCCTGGCTCCGGGGACGCGCTGATGGGCCGGCTGGACGAAGTAGATCTCTCGCACAAGCTGAACCGCGAGGAGGAGGCGAAGGGGCTCGAGCGCGCGTGGGTGCGCCTGAGCCAGCTCCGCCTCACCCTCGGCGGCCAGATCGGCGAGAAGACGATCGGTCCGCCGCTCTGCGTGGTGTTCGAGGGGTGGGACGCGTCGGGCAAGGGCGGGTCGATCAGGCGGCTCGTGGCCAAGCTCGACCCGCGCCACGTGCGGGTCAGCTCCTACGGGGCACCCGGCCCCGACGCGGCGCGTCACCACTTTCTCTGGCGCTTCTGGCCGGCGCTACCGGGGTGGGGCGGCATGGCGGTGTTGGACCGCTCCTGGTACGGCCGCGTGCTGGTCGAGCGCGTTGAGGAGCTCTGCTCGCGGGAGGCCTGGCTGCGCGCCTACGACGAGATCAACAACTTCGAGCGGACCCTCTCGGACGAGGGCATGATCCTCGTCAAGCTCTGGATGCACCTCTCGGCCGACGAGCAGCTCAAGCGATTCAAGAGTCGTCAGAAGGACCCCCTGCGGCAGTGGAAGCTGACAGACGAGGACTGGCGCAACCGCGAGAAGCGCCCCGCCTACGAGCAAGCGGTCGAGGACATGCTGGCGCGCACGCACTCCGACCCCCACGCGCCCTGGCACGTGATCCCGGCGGAGTCGAAGCGCTACGCGCGCGTGAAGGTGATCGAGACCGTCAACGCGTCGATCGAGAGCGGGATGCGGCGCTGCGGGATCGAGCCCCCGCTGCCGCAATGAGCAGGGCGCCCGCGAGCGCGACGAAGATGCCGTAGCCGAGGCGGTAGTCGCGCCCGTCCTGGCCCGGCACCAGGTCAAGCGCCGGGCGGTCCACCATCAGGTAGGCGACGATCAGCGTGTTCCAGGCGCCGGCGGCCGCGAACAGCGCCCATTCGCGCAGCGGGCGGGGCGGCACGTAGCCCCCTCCGACCTGGAGGGCGAGGAAGACGGTCGCGGCGCAGGTCAGGAGGATGGCCCCGTGGGCCCAGTTGAGCCCGCCGAGCCCCGTCTGGACCAGGTCGCCGACCCCGGCGTCGTACCAGGGCAGCGGCAGGCTGACCAGCATCAGCCCGGCACCGGCCACCGCCAGGCGCTCGTCGCCGCGCAGCCCGCGGAGGTCCCGCACGAGCCCGCGCCCGGCTTGGCGCGCGAGCTCAGGCCAGCGGCTTGCGGCCACCGTAGCCGGTAGAGAGCTCATGCCAGAACGCGACCTCGCTCTCGCCGAGCTCCCAGCAGAGGTAGGCCTCGCGGCCCTCGATCAGCGCGGGGAAGTCCACCAGGCCGCGCTCGATGTCTCGCAGGACGATCCCTGCGTCCTCGATCGCCGCCAGCAGGCGGCGCACCTCGAGGAAGGCGACGCCGACCTGGCGCCCGGGCACGCCACCGCCGTTGGTCGGCCCCGACTCCGCGAGCAGCTCGTGGGCCTCGCCGTCGGTCAGCTCGTCGCGGGCGCCGCGCAGGCGCTCGAGCAGATCTGTCAGCCGCGGCAGCAGGGCGTTCGCCTCGGCGACGCTGAAGTGGCGCTCATGCAGCGTGCCGGAGGGCTTGTCGCTCACGCCGAAGCCGGGGCCGCGGCGCCGGCCAGGCGCTCCCGCAGCAGCTCCGCGTCGCTCGCGCCGATGGTGCGGAGCTGGCCCTGGAAGGCGAGGTGCCAGTGCTCGGCAGGCCACTTGGCCGCGTGCTCCAGCTCGGGAACGACTTCCTCGGCCGGGACGAAGTCCTCTTCCGCGAGCACCAGCACCGGCTCCGCCTCCACTCGCCAGGGATACGGCTCGGGCTTGCGCTTGCGCCCCTGCGGCCAGATCGGCGTGCGGTCCTCGAACATCTCCGAGCGCACCCGCGCGATCCCGGCGAAGGCCTGCACCCCGGTCACATAGAAGATGACCTCGTCGCCCGGCGCGAACTGCTCGGCCTGGTTGCGGCGCCGCTCCTTGAGGCCGATCACGTCGAAGCCGCGCTCGGCGTTGATCCTGAAGTTCTCCAGGGAGCCGGTCAGGATCCAGGTCTTCGGGGCGCCGTCGCTCACGCGGCGATTCTATTCGGGCCCCGCGGCCTCGACCCGCCGCGCGAGCTCGCGGCGCATCCCGTCGAGGCTCGCGTCGGCGGTGCGGCGCAGGTAGCCCTTGGTGTGGATCGTGCTCATGGCGCGGGCGGCGAGGCCCGCAGACAGCGGCTCGACTCCCATCTCCACCTCGGCGAAGGTGTTGCCTTGCGCCTCGGTCAGGAGCCAGCGCGAGTAGAAGCCGGAGGTCTGGCAGCGGAGCTTGATCTCGCGCATCTCCTCGAGCTCCTCGACCCGGAAGGTTGTGGCGGTCGGCAGATGCAGCGGCCCGCGGCCTCTGATCTCGAACTCGGATCCCTTCTCGATGTGCGTCGGGACGCCGGTCACCCGGACCGAGTCGTTCCACTGCGGGAATCGAGCCGGGTCCTCGAGCAGCGCCCAGACGCGCTCGACCGGTGCCTCGATCAGGGCCTGCTGGCGCCAGGACGCCACCGTCAGGTGACCAGCTCGCGGGCGCGACCGGCGAGCCCCGGCACGCTCAGCGCCTCATATTCGGCGGCGGCCTCGCCGACGAGGGCAGCGGAGGCGGCCGGGTCCCTGTCAGCCAGCACCCGCCCGTGGATGAGGGTGCACCGGGCCGCGTCGAGAGGCCGGCCGAGCGCGGCCCAGCGCTCCCGCGCGCCGCGCAGGAGCTCGTCGGCGCGGGCCGGGTCCTCCTCGCAGGCCCCGGACGCCTCGGCGGTGGCGGCATCGCCGACCGGGTAGTGGATCCGCTCGGACAGCCGCACGGCCTCCTCCGCGGCGGTGCGCGCCTGCTCTGTGCGGCCGGCGAGGGCGAGCACGATCGCACGACCCGAGATCGCCTCGACGGACTGCGCGATCAGCCCCGCCCGCTCGCAGATGTCGAGCGCGCGCGAGAGCTCCGTTTCGGCCCCGCCGAGGTCGTCCGTCTCGCGCTTGGTCACGGCGAGCCAGTAGAGGGCGCTGAACGCGACCTCGGAGCGGCCAACCTCCTCGCCCAGCTCGTAGGCGCGCGAGAACTCGGAAGCGGCGCGCTCCCAATCCCCATGGCGCCAGGCGAGCACCCCTCGCAGCATGCGGGGGAAGCAGAGCTTGCCGTGCAGTCCCTCGCGCTCGACAAGGCCGGAGCTGGCCTCGGCGGCGCGCTCGACCTCGTCCCAGTCGCAGGCCTCCACCGCGAGCTGGCCGAGGGCGGCGTGCAGCTCTACCTGGGAGGGCAGGTCGCCGACCTCCTGGGCCAGCGCCAGGGCGTCGCGGTAGGCGGTGCGGGCGCCGCCGTAGTCCGCCTCGGAAGCGTCGAGGTGGTAGCCGAGCGCAAGCAGGGCCCGCACAGCCTCGGCCGGGTCCGATTCGCGCGCGAGGGCGACGGACCGCTCGAGGTTCTCGCGCGCCTTCTCGGCATCGCCGATGCGCCCGAACACGCGGCCGAAGATCCCGTGGGCGCGGCTCGCCGCCCGGGCTTCGCCGAGGCGCTCGGCCAGCCTCAGCGCCTTCTCCGAGGCGTAGATGGCGAGCATGTTGTCGCCCGTGTGCATGTAGAGGGAGGCGGCCTCCTCGTAGAGCCGCACGAGCTCGATGCACGGCTCTCCGTCCTTGAGCAGGTCTATCCCCCGCTGGTAGTTGTCAATGGACGCTCGGCGGTCGCCCTTGTCCCAGAGCGCGGCGCCGATCTTGCGGTGCAGGTCGGCGACGCGGGCGAGGTTCTCCTCGCCGCGGTGGTGCTCCAGCGAGCGCTCCCAGACAGCCAGGGCCGCGTCGATGCGCCCGATCCTGGCCGCCACGTCTCCCTGCTTCTCTCCGATTCGCGCCTGGGCATCCGCGGCCAGCTCCTCGGTCAGCTCCAGCGCCGCCGTGTAGCGCTCGAAGGCCTCGGCGTTCGAGTAGAGCGCCGCCGCGGCGTCACCGGCGGCCTCCAGGAGCTCCACCGCATCCGCCCTGAGCTCGTGCAGCGCATCGGGGGCGATCCCGGCCTCGGCGCCGAGCGTCGCCGCTCGCGCGTAGTGCTCTGCCACGAGGCCGACGAACGCGTCGGCGCGATCGCCGGCCCGCTCACGGATGAACTGCCCCACCTCCACGTGCTTTCGCGAGCGCACCGCCTTCGGGAGCATCGAGTAGGCAACGTCGCGGATCAGCACGTGCTTGAAGGCGTACTCGCGCTCCCCGCTGATCCGGCTGCGCGGGCTCGCGACCAGCAGGTCCTTCCCCTCGAGGGCCGCGAGGGCGCCGCCCAGCTCGAGGCCCTCCTCGGCCGCTGTTGCCCTCAAGGCGCCGTCCCAGAACACCTGGCCCACAACCGCGGCGTGCTGGAGCAGGCGCCGCTCGTCGGGCTCCAGGGAGTCCAACCGGGCGGCCAGCAGCGACTGCACGGTGCCGGGAAGCGTCGCGGTGTCCACGGTCTCGTCCTCGATCAGCCTGTTCACCATCTCCTCGGCGAACAGAGGGTTGCCCCCCGATCGCTCGGCCACCTGCGAGATCACGTCGCCCGCCCCGGAGCCGCCGGGCAGCAGCGCGCCGACCAGGTGCCGCGCCTCGTCGTCGTCGAGCGGCTCCAGCGAGATCGTCGTCGCGTTGCGGCGGCCCCCGCCCCACCCGGGGCGCCTCTCCAGCAGCTCGTCGCGCGCGATGCAGATCAGCAGCAGCGGGCCGCGCACCCACCGGGTCAGGTGGTCGACCAGGTCGAGCATCGCCTCATCCGCCCAGTGGACGTCGTCGAAGGCGAGCACGAGAGGCCGGCGCCGGGTAATGCCCTCGATCACGGCCCTGGCGGCCGAGAACAGGGCGTCCCGCATGCGCTCGGGGTCGTCGCCGTCGCCGAGCACCGCCTCCGGTGGCGGCTCGATCCCGAGCGGGACCGCGAGCGCTGCGGCGTTGCGCTCGGCGCTCTCCGGCTCGTCGAGGCCGGCCATCAGGGCCTCGACGCCCCCGAGCAGCTTCTTCCAGGCGGCCTGCGGAGGATCGCTGTCCACCAGCTCGAGCTCCTCGCGCAGGACCTCGATCAGCGGCAGGTAGGACACCCCCGCGTATGGCGGGCTCTGGCCCCGCCGCACCGTGGGCGGGGAGTCGCGCTCGCCGAGCCGCTCGATCAGCTCGCGCACAAGGCGGGACTTGCCGACGCCGGCCTGGCCGAGCACCGTGACCAGGTACGGGCGCTCCTCGCGCCGGGTGCGGTCCACCAGCGAGGCGAGCAGGGCCGCCTCCTCCGAGCGGCCGATCAGGGGCGTCTCGCTGCGCAGTCCCGCGGGCCGCGGGCCGGTCAGCACGGCCGTCGCCTCCCAGGCCGGCACCGGCTCCTCCTTGCCCTTCAGGGTCAGCGGGTCGAGGCGGGTGTAGGCGATCGTCTCGCGGCTGGCGCGGTGGGTATCGGCCCCGACCGTGACCGTCCCGGGCCGCGCGGCGGCCTGGAGGCGCGCCGCGACGTTGACGGGGTCCCCCATCACCGTGTAGCGGTCACCGACCGGTCCAGCCATGACCTCGCCGGTGTTGACACCTACGCGCAGCGAGAACCCCGCGCCGTGCTCGCCCATCGCCTCCTGCATGGCGAGCCCGGCCCGCACCGCGCGCTCGGGATCGTCGCCGTGCGCGAGCGGGGCGCCGAATACGCCCATCACGTTGTCGCCGATGAACTTGTCGATCGTGCCGCCGAAGCGCTCGATCTCCTGCCCGAGGCGCCTCAGCGTGCGCCCGACGAGCACCTTGACGGCCTCCGGGTCCATGCGCTCGGCGGCCGCCGTGTAGCCCGAGAGGTCGGCGAACAGGACCGTCACCGTGCGCCGTTCCTCGGGCGGGGACTCGGGAGCGGCCTGGGTGGCCGCGCGGGGAGCCGCCACCGCGCCGAGATCGCCGCCGCACTCGATGCAGAAGCGGGCGCCCGGGGGCACCTCGGCGCCGCAGCTGGGGCAGCCCGGTGCCAGCTCGGCCCCGCATGACATGCAGAACCGCGCGCGCCCCGGGTTCTCCGCGGCGCAGGAGGGGCAGCTTCTCCCCGCGGCCATCGGCCGAGGATACGCCAGGCCGGGCGCGGCGACGGGTCGCACCCGCCCGCGGGAAATAAGGCTTGCGCTAGGCTGGCCAGCCCCCGGAGCCACCCGACCCCCGAGCCTGGAGACCCAACTTGATCCGCATCCGCGCCCTGATCGTCCTTGCCCTGGCTGCGACCGCGGCGCTCGCGCTCGCCGCGTGCGGAGGCGACGACGGCGGCGACGAGGACCCCAAGGCCGTCCTCGAAGCGACGTTCGACAACGAGCAGTCACTTGACAGCGGGGTGATCGACCTCAGCTTCGACCTCAGCACGGAAGGCGAGCAGGCCGGGGAGATGTCGGTCACGCTCAGCGGGCCCTTCCAGGACGAGGAGGGCTCCTTCTCCACGTTCGACCTCGAGGCCGACGCGAGCTTCGAGGGCGACGGCCAGAGCTTCTCCGGCAGCGGCGGCCTCGTCTCCACCGGCGACCGCGCCTTCGTCAACTTCCAGGGCACCGACTACGAGGTGCCCCAGGACGCCTTCCGGCAGTTCTCGCGGACCTTCGCCAGGCTCCAGGAGCAGAACCAGCAGGATCAGGGGGCCCAGGCCGAGGGCACACAGCAGCTCGTCGACTCCTTCACGGATCTCAGCAACGAGGGCAACGAGGACGTGGACGGCACGGAGACCACCCACGTCTCCGGCGAGCTCGACATCTCCAAGTTCACGGATTCGGTCCGCACCCAGATCGAGGAGCAGGCGGGCACCGCGGCGCTGCCGCAGGCCCAGCTCTCGCAGGTGAACGCGGTCCTCGACCAGCTCGACAGCATCATCAAGAATGCCTCGATGGACGTCTACAGCGGCACGGAAGACGACATCCTGCGGAAGCTCGAGGTGAACGTCGACCTCGAGACGCCCCAGGGCGATGCCGTGACGATGGACCTTTCGCTGTCCCTGAGCGGCGTCAACGAGCCGCAGGAGATCACGGGCCCGGCGGACGCTCAGCCGCTCAGCGCGCTGCTCAAGCAGCTCCCCTTCGACCCGAGCCAGCTCGGCCAGCTGGGCGCGGTCCTCGGCGGTGCCTCAGCCGCGCCGCAGGCCGGCGGCTCGGCGGCGCCGACGGGGGGCGCCTCGCAGGCCTACCTCGAGTGCCTGCAGACGGCCGAGACCAGCGACGCGCTGCAGCAGTGCGCGGCGCTGCTCGAGTAGCGGGCGCCGGGGCGCCTGGTCGCCGGCGTGGTGGAGGCCAGCGAGTCGAGCACGAGCAGCCCGGCGGGACCCCACGGCCCGCGCCTGAGCTGGGGCTTCCTGCGCACCGCGCACGGCTGGCCCTACCTGCTGGTCCCCTTCATCCCGCTCGCGATCGTCCTCGAGCTGGCGCACGCCTCGCCCAGCCTGATCTTCGGCGCCGCGGCGGCGGGCGTGATCCCGACGGCCGCACTGATGGGGCGGGCGACCGAGGAGGTGGCGGCGCAGTCCGGACCCGGCATCGGCGGCTTCCTCAACGTCACCTTCGGGAACGCGCCCGAGCTGATCATCGCGCTGTTCGCGCTCGAGGCCGGCCTGCACGAGGTCGTCAAGGCCTCGGTCATCGGGTCCATCCTCGGCAACATCCTGCTGGTGATGGGCGCGGCGATGCTGTTCGGCGGCCTGACCGGGGGCCGCGAGCGCCAGCGCTTCGACCGGACGGCGGCCAACGTCCAGGCGCTGATGCTGTTCCTGGCCGTGGCGGCGCTGGTGATGCCGGCCGTCTTCGAGCTGGTCGAGGGCCAGGGCCTGCCGGGCATCGAGCAGGACCGCGTCGACTTCGACAGCACCGTCGAGAAGCTCTCGCTCGCCACGGCGATCGTGCTGCTCGCCAGCTACGCCCTCGGTCTCGTCTTCAGCCTGAAGACCCACCGCAGCCTGTTCAACCCGGACTACGACGAGGCTGAGGACACCTGGGGCTGGTCGATCCGCAGGTCCGTGATCGCGCTCGCGGTCGCCGGGGTGGCGGTCGGAGCGATGTCGGAGATCCTCGTCGGGTCCATCAGCGAGGCGTCGGAGTCGATCGGGCTCAGCGAGTTCTTCGTCGGCGTGATCGTGGTGGCGATCGTCGGCAACGCCGCCGAGCACTGGGTGGCGGTCCTCGTCGCCGTCAAGGACAAGATGGACCTCTCCGTCAACATCGCGATCGGGTCCAGCGCCCAGGTGGCGCTCTTCGTCGCCCCGGTGCTGGTGCTGACGTCCTTCGTCCTCGGGCCGGGGCCGATGCCGCTCGTCTTCAACGGCTTCGAGATCGCGGGCGTGCTGCTGGCCGTGCTCGTCGCATACGGGGTCACGAGCGAGGGCGAATCCACCTGGTTCGAGGGCGTCCAGCTGCTCGCCCTGTACGTGATCCTCGGCCTGGCCTTCTTCTACGCATGAGCGTGGGGGCGAAGGCGTGAACGTCATCCTCCTCGTCGCCAGCTTCGCGATCATCCTCGCGGGCGCGCTGCTCTTCACGAACGCGATCGAGTGGATCGGCCACAAGCTCGACGTCGGCGAGGGCGCGGTCGGCAGCCTGCTCGCCGCCGTCGGCACGGCGCTGCCCGAGACCCTGATCGCGATCGTCGCCCTCGTAGGAGCCACCAAGAGCGAGGACGTCGCGATCGGCGCGATCGTCGGCGCTCCCTTCCTGCTCGGCACGCTCGCGATGGGACTGGTGGGGCTCACCGCCTACGTCTACCGGCGCCGGCGCACGCAGGACATCACGCTCGAGGCCCACGTCCCCACCCTGGACCGTGACCTCGCCTTCTTCATGGTCTTCTTCGGCCTCTCGCTGGCGCTCGGGTTCGGCGCGCCGGAGGCCGTACGGCTTCCGGCGGGGGTCGTGTTCTTCGCCGCCTACGCCGCCTACGTCGTCTTCACGCTGCGCGGCGGCGGGGAGACCCAGGACCAGGAGACGCTCAACCCGCTGATCATGGCGCGGCGCGAAAGCCAGGACAACCCGCCGATGTCAACCGCCGTGTTCCAGGTCCTGGTCGGGCTCGCCGCGATGGTCGGCGGGGCCCACCTCTTCGTCGAGGAGCTCGTCCACTTCGCCGAGGAGATCGGGGTGGAGGCGATCGTGCTCTCGCTGATCCTGGCTCCGCTCGCGACCGAGCTGCCGGAGAAGGTCAACAGCTTCTTCTGGGTGCGCGAGGGCAAGGACTCGCTGGCCCTCGGCAACATCACGGGGGCGATGGTCTTCCAGTC